>Ga0302238_1000087_pt1 | contig 104379 bp, 110 predicted proteins | sample AAG_UR_Asn_MG_FD_193527 | JGI IMG/M metagenome (GOLD analysis project Ga0302238, IMG submission 193527) | Enriched activated sludge microbial communities from anaerobic digester in WTTP, New Holstein, Wisconsin, United States - AAG_UR_Asn | ecosystem: Engineered > Bioreactor > Anaerobic >... | reverse complement strand
GAGGGGGTTTGGGGTTTATCCTGCCGACCTGATAGTCCGCTGCCGTAGAGCCTAACGCCCCCGGCGCTGTGCGCCACCCCCAGAGGGGGTTTGGGGTTTCATTTTTCCGATCGGATAATCCAAGGATCAAGATCTACGAGCAAGATGGGCACGCCTAGCCACTGCATCAGGCCCCATGCGAATCAAGCTTTCTACTTGACAATACGTGCTTAATATAATATATTGTACGTATTGGAGGGCATTATGAACACAAAGTTAACATTAAAGCTGAATAAAAACATTATTGAAAAGGCAAAGACGTATGCACAGAAAAATAATACAAGTTTGTCTCAAATTGTTGAAAAGTATTTTATTGCTTTAATTACAGAAAAGGAAAATGAAACCTTAAAATTAACCCCACTTGTAAAAGAGCTTTCTGGAATTATAAAACCGGAAAATATTGAAAACTATAAAGATGATTATGCAAAATATTTGATGAAAAAGTATAAATGAAGAAAAATATATTTATCGATTCCGATATTATTTTGGACCTCTTGGCAAAGCGAGAGCCATTTTACCATCATTCTGCTTCTTTATTTTCGCTTATTGATTCTGGAAAGTTGCATGGTTTTGTCTCATCATTAATATTTTCAAATCTCTTTTATATACTTCGAAAACATAATTCCAGAAAACAAACAGTTGATATACTCACAAAATTACGAATTATGGTTTCGATTCTTCCGGTTGATGAGAAAATAATTGAGCTTGCCTTATTGTCTAATTTCAATGATTTTGAGGATGCGATTCAGTATTATACCGCTAAAGCACATAAAATTGATTATATTGTCACACGAAATTTAAAAGATTTTAAAACATCAGACATTAAAGCATTAACTGCGGATCAATTATTACATATCTTACACAATACTTAATTAGGCCGGCCACTTCAAATAGCCAAGCATATCCGCTTCGCTCCCGGGGTTCGCTCCGCTACCCGCGCCTCAAAAGAGACCGCTTTGAGCTGGTCTATATGACACAACCCAAAGCGAAAAGCAAAAGGAGAAAGCCGCCCTCAGACGAGGGCTCGGCCGGATCATAGACACTGTCGGGATGAAAACTCCACGCTTACCGCTTACGCCGAGAAGTTAGGCCAACGGCAAAATTACTTGATGGACGGAATTATCGCCGAGCCGGCCGCCGTTATGATAAATCCGATGATGACCAGCGCCTGAAAGAAGGAATTCCCGAAAAATCCGAGGGTCCATTCCGGATCTCGTATGTCCCCGTATTTTCTGGCCCCGCGCATGGTGGGCACGACGAGTATGGCGACCAGAAGCGCGATGGCCGAGCCCGCTATCCCCATAAAACCGATAAAATCGGTGAACCGCGCCAGCACTATCACAAGCGTGGGTAGCGTGGCGAAGAGCCAGGACGGCTTATCGCCGAGCTTAAGCCTCTCGTTGAACACGACGGCGAGGGCGAACGAAACGGCCCAGTAGGAGGTAAGGAGCGCTAGAAGGATAAAAAGGTTCCCGAATATGAAAGCCCAATCGCCGATGGCGCGGCCCCATCCTATCATGGCCACCCTCGTAACTTCGCCCGGCACTCCAATTACCATGAATGTGATCACCAGCGTGATGAAGAGGTTGACCCCCATCCCGGCGATGACCGCCTTAGGTACGAGCTTCCGGTTCCAATGGAGGCCCTCCACCGCCTGGGGCACGGAAAAGAGGGCCGAAAAGGCGAACATGAGCATTCCGAAAAGAGCGAGCCCTTCATTGAGATTCCCCTTTACCGCATAATTTAGATTGATCGGCTTAAGAAGACTAGCGGCCGAAAGGATCCCGACGCAGATCAGCATCGCAATAACCGCGTATTTTTCGCTGATGCCTATGGCCTTCAGGCCGAAAAAGACGACCCCGGCCGCTATCGCATAGGTGATACAGTGCCCCGCCCAGAGCGGAATGCAGGCAAGCTCGGAGATAATCTCCCCTCCGCCGGCAAGATATGCCGAGAGATTGGCATAGAAGGCCAGTATAATCAGCACGAAGAATATCCAGGTGAAGATCACGCCCCCCCTTCCCCGAAAGAGGAACTTTCCGAACAGCTCCACGAGCTGGCCGGTAGAGGAGTCGCGGAGTAGCGTTTCGGCGATCATGAGATGGATCAGCATGCTCAAGAGATATGCCGCAATGAGAAGCGCGAGAAACACCGTCAGTCCGTTCAGTGATGCGAGATAGGGTACTGCCATGATGCCGCCGCCTACGCCGAATCCCGTAATGATGGAGGAGGCCTCGAAGAAGCTGAGTTTTTTCTGTTGCATGTAATCCCTTCCCAACCAGGATGGTCACCACAGCGGTGACATGCCGGGCGGCAGCGTACCCGTGTCCTCGACTTCGGTCAAGCGGAAAGCGAGCCGGCTATCCATCATTCCCCATCGTCCAGCCCCTTAAGCAGGGTGGCCCTTGTCACCTTCCCGCCGAAACGCTCCCTCATCCTGTCAAGGACCCTCTCCGCCTCACTTTCGGAATCGGGGCGGGAGTCATCGGTCCCCCTCTCCTCGAAAAGACCGAGCTGCCGCTCGGAGGCGTCGGCCGCGTCCTCCAGATTCGAGAGGCGAATCCCCACCAGGCGTACCCGCCTGCCGGCCCTATCGAATTCCCGGAAATGCCGCACGGCCGTTTTTCGAATGGCTGCCATGTCGTTTACAGGCTCAGACATCGTAGCGCTTCTCGTGTGCGTCTCGAATCCCTCGAGCCGGATCTTTAGGGTGATAGTCCTCCCTTTTACCCCGTCGGAGCGGAGCTTGTAGGAGAGTCTGTCGGCTATCTCGAACAGGACCCTCTCGACAAGGGCGGCATCGCCGGTATCCGTGTCGAAGGTGATTTCCTCGCTGTATGATTTCCTTTCGGAGTCGTCGCATACCGGGCGCTCATCCATCCCGTTGGCCAACAGCCACAGGTGTTCACCCCATCGCCCGAGCAGGCCCTCCATGCGGGAGAGGGGCAGCGAAGCGATATCGCCTATGGTCCGAAACCCTCTCGATTCGAGCTCTTTTACGGTCTTTTTCCCGGCACCCCACAGGCGCCCGATGGGCAGCGGCGCGATGAATTCCCGCTCCCGGCCCGGCTCGCAAATCACCAGCCCGTCGGGTTTTTGCAAATCGGAGGCGATCTTGGCGACCGACTTGTTGGTCGCCATGCCCACGCTTGCGGTCAGGCCGGTTTCTCCCCTTACCGCCTCTTTGATCCTCGCTCCCAGCTCCGCCGGTTTACCGAAGAGGTTCTCCGTGCCCGTGCAATCCAGAAAGGCCTCATCGATGCTGATGGGTTCCACCAGAGGGGTAAAGCCGCCCAGTATTCGCATTATCCTATCGGACACCTCGGCATAGCGCTCGGATCTGGGCGGAAGAAACACCGCCCCCGGACAGCGCCTGTAGGCCTGCGAGATCGGCATTGCGGAATGAATACCGAAGGCCCGCGCCTCGTACGAGGCCGCGCTGACCACCCCCCTGCCCAATCCTCCCCGGGGATCGGCTCCTACCACCACCGGCCTGCCCCGGATGGCGGGATTGTCATGCTGTTCTATCGAAGTGTAGAACGCGTCCATATCTACATGGAGTATCAGGCGCGGCATCCGTATGGCCCCCCGTATCGAAAAGCCCAACCTAAACATATATATAGCCCCTATGCCGATTGTCAAAGAAAAAACCGTCGGGAAAATACCTTCATCCTTTTGCGATGCGGGAATCGTTCCAGCCACGGCATTCCGGTCCATTTTCTGTTTATTAACATTTTTTTATGATGAACAAAATATAGATTGCATTATATTATATATAGTTTTATTGACATATACAAAAGGCCCGTTGCATGGTTGGAAAACTGGCCCCTTTCCGTGGCCGCACAGAGGGGGGATTCCGATTCGTGCAACATGCCTGTTCGATGGGCCCGCACAGTATGGCGGCTCTAATGAGATTGGTCCGTTAGCGGTCAAGCGGTTGACGTTTTTTCGGTGTCTCCTGGCACTGGAAAAACCTCCAATCGCCCGGTATCGCGACGGCTCAAACATGAGCATGGCGCTCATCTTTCTATTCAATTCCCAGGAGGCGTTACAACTATGGTTTATGTCGATGAGTACAAGAAAAAACTCGTTCCCGCGGAAGTGGCCGTTAAATGCGTTAATTCAGGCGATACGGTAGACTATGGCTTCTTCAACGGCAAGCCGGTCGTCTGCGATATCGCGCTGGCCGGCCGGGCCGCGGAACTGAGGGACGTCAGTATTTATACGGCCGTAACGGTGCCCCCCGTTCCCGAGGTCATCAAATATCCCGAGAGCTTCCGTTACATGGACTGGCAGTGGAGCAAGCTCACTCGCATAATGCACAGCCAGTTCGAGGTGGCCTATTATTCTCCTATTCTCTATCACAGGGCGCCTTTCGCATACCGTTACCTCCTGAACCAGGATGTCGGGGAAAAACTCAACAAGGGATACCGCAGCGTTAATTACGACAAACCCGAAAGTGGAAAGACCAAATGGATAGCCATCGTACGCGTCGCGCCGATGGACAAGAGCGGCTTTTTCAACCTGGGCCCGCAGAACTCCGAAACCTCCGCCAAGATCGAGGGTGCGGACTGCGTCATCGTCGAGGTAGTAAAAAACATGCCCGTATGCCTCGGCGGCTCGGAAGAGGCCGTGCATATCTCACGCGTCGATTATATAGTCGAGGCCCCGGACGACCACGGCTGTTTCGCGACCCCGGACATTCCGCCCTCCGATGTCGACCAGAAGATCGCGGCGCACGTAATGCGGTATATTCACGACGGCTGCTGCATTCAGCTCGGTATCGGCGGCATGCCCAACATGGTGGGCAAGCTTATCGCCCAGTCCGACCTTAAACACCTCGGCTGTCACACGGAGATGTTCGTGGACGCCTATGCGGACATGATCGAATCCGGCAGGATGGACGGGTCTCGCAAAAACCTCGACCGCTTCAAGGCCACCTACACCTTCGCCATCGGCTCCCAGCGCATGTACGATTTCATGCACAACAATCCGGCCCTGGCCTCGTACCCGGTCGATTACACCAACGACCCCAGGACGATCGCGCAGATCGACAACATGGTAAGCATCTGCAACGCGGTTCAGGTGGACCTTTTCTCGCAGGTAAACGCCGAAAGCCGGGGCACCGGTCAGATCTCCGGTAACGGCGGCATGTGGGATTTCGTTCTCGGTTCACAGTGGTCCAGGGGCGGGAAATCCTTCATCTGCCTGGCTTCGACCCACACCAACAGCAAGGGAGAGATGATATCGAGGATCGTCCCCGGCTTTACCCCGGGAACCACGACCACCATCCCACGCCAGATGGTCGATTACATCGTTACCGAGTACGGGGCCGTAAAGCTTACAATGTGCCCGACATGGATGCGGGCGGAGAAGATCATCAGCGTCGCCCATCCGGATTTTCGCGACGACCTCATCAAAGAAGCGGAAAAGATGAAGATATGGATTCGCTCTAACAAGAAATAGCCGGGTTATGCGTGACGCTTCCAATGGGAACGGCGGGGCTATCCCGCCGTTCCCATTTTAGGTAGCCTTGGTTTTGGGGACAGGCCCGCTATTTCTCTACAAGTATGCCGTTTATAAATGTTCCCTTTAGCTCCGTTCCGTCCGGATAGGACATGGACCCCGTTCCGTGCATCGTTCCATCCCTGAAATCACCGGTATATTTCCTGCCGTCCGGCCAGACGATGGTCCCCTTGCCGTTGAACTCGCCTTTTTTGAACTCTCCTGTATATTTCGCCCCGTCGCCCTGAAGGAACTCCCCTTTGCCTTCCATTACGCCCTCCTTGAAAGAGCCCTCGTACCTCCGCCCGTCCGGCCAGACAAGTTTACCCGTTCCATCGAGCTTGCCATATCTGTAATCCCCCGTGTACGAACGCCCGTCCGGCCAGACGTAGCTCCCCTTCCCATGAAGAACGCTCTTTACGAAATCGCCCTCATACCGTGCCCCGTCCGGGAATACGTACACGCCCTTCCCGTTCGCGCAGTCCCCGTCGATACAACCGGTCTTTTTCTGCATGGACTCGCATGCGGAAAAAGAGAAAGAAACGATCGCCAGCACCAATAGTAATTTTCTCACAAAGTCCTCCTTCATATAACCCAGCGCGCGGGTCCTTACTTCCCGGTTCGTATGGTGTAAGCAGGGACCGGCCATGGGGAATCTTCCTTCCATCGGCTGACTATCCGTGGAACGTCATGCCGCAGGATATAATTATTCTTGAGATCTCATTCTATAGAATCCAAACGGCATCATCAACAATAAAACGAAACGAATGCGCCGCGCGCGCCCTAAAATCTCCTTGACATGAGGCCGGTGCAATTATGGCATCTTTGCATCATAAAAAAGGAGCTGTAATGCAATCAATGAAAATCGCCATCGTAGCCAGCAGCCGAACCGCCGTCCGCCGACTTGGACCGTTCATTTTATCGATTATCGCGGCCGCGTCCCTCATTCTATGCACCGCCCAGCAACCTGGAGACGCGCGTGACCGCGTCGTGTCTTTGGAAGCCCCCCAGAAGGTGGATGCGCACTTCAACGAAACCGCTCTTTTCCTGGCCGGACGGCCCATACCGGAGGGATCTTCACTATATTCCTATGGACAGGGAAGGGAGTACAGGGCATATTCCAACCGGATAGACGCCAGTTGGAGCCGCCTGCAGACGGTAAACCTCAAAAAGATCGAGGCCTGGCGCGACAAGCACCTTCCGAAAAAATATACCGATACGGTATTCTATCCTTTCAGCGGTCCCGACATCCTTAACGCCATCGCCTTTTTCCCCGACGGCACCGAGTATATCATGTTCGGGCTTGAATCCCCGGGCCGCGTACCCGATCCGCACACCCAGCCGCCGGCCCGTCTGAACGCGGGGCTTTCCGGCCTCGGAGTGGCTCTGGACAATGTGCTCAACGTGAACTACTTCAAGACGGTTCGCATGGAAAAGGAGGTGAGCACCGATTCGTTCAACAGCATCATCAGCGTCATCCTGTTCTTCCTTTCCAGAAGCGACTACGAGGTGGTAAACGTACGGCATGTCTGGATTACCGGCGAAAGCGAGCTCACAGACACGGCCCCGGCAGCAAGGGGCGGGAAAAACATCTCCGGGGCCGAGATATTGTTCAGAAAGGACCAGGCCTCCCCACTTAAAAGGGTCCGCTATTTCCAGCTAAACGTCATAGACAACTCGCTTAAAACCTACACCAATTTCATTCCGTATCTGGAAACCTACGGAAGGTATACCACCATTATCAAGTCGGCGTCGTATCTCATGCACAACACGGACAAGTTCACCAAAATCCGCGCCCTTGTGCTCGACCACAGCGATTACCTTCTTCAAGACGACTCGGGCGCGGCCCTGCGCTACTTCCCAACCGATACCTGGAAGCTATCGTTCCACGGGACATACAGCAGGCCGGTACCGCTCTTCGCCCACAGGTACCAGGCGGACCTCAATGATATGATAAAGAAGCATTCCACCGGGCCGCTTCCCTTCAGCTACGGTTACAACTTCAAGGAAAACGAATCCAATCTCATGTTCGCCGAGCGCATCAGGAAGGAACGGCCTTGACCTTCCGGCCGGCATCGAACAAGGTATTTATGACGCGCGGGCGCGTTATGGCGCCCGTATTGTTCGTAGTCCACCTTTTTCATGCCGGCGCCTGCGCCGAAATCACGCCCGAGGCCATGAGGCCCCTTCGTGATGGACTTTCCACAATTTCCATCCCAGCCTCCGCCGATACTTCGGAAAAAGCGGCAGTGCCGGTCGATGTATACGTCCCGCCGGGGAAAAGGCCCTCTGGAGATGTGCTCGTGCTGCCCGGCTGGAATTTCTCGCGCACTGAATGGCATACCAAAACGACCATACTCATCCTTGCCCGCGAGCGCAGGCTACGAATGGTCTTTCCGGATATGCTTAAAACCCTTTACGAATCGCGCTATTTCCCCGAAACGCGCATGAAATGGGGGCCGACTCCCGGCGGCCAGTGGATAAGGACCATATTCATTCCGGCCATGCGCGAATACGGCATATTCAGGGAGGAAGGGGCTAACTATCTGCTCGGCCTTTCGACAGGAGGGCGCGGCGTGGCGCTTGTAAGCCTCGACAATCCAGGTCTTTTCCGGGCGGGCGCCGCACTCTCCGGGGATTTCGACCAGAGCGCCATGAAGCGGGACCGCCTCATGGCCGCCGTGTACGGGCCATACGATCGTTTCGCGGAACGCTGGACGTCCATCGACAATCCATCGGCGCGGATCCTGGAATGGCGGATGCCGATATACCTGGGCCACGGAAAAAGGGACACGGTCGTCCCGTTCGATCAGACTGTCGCGTTTTATAAGGCACTCACGGCGGCCCGCCCCGGACTTCCCCTTACGCTCAGCGCGCCCGAAAACGCCGGGCACGACTTTGCCTACTGGCAGTCCGAGCTGGACAAGGCCTTCGATTTCATGCTGTCAATCCGCTGACCGGCCGACGCCGGCAATTTTTTTCCAGACATAGAACACCGGAACTCCGAGCGCAAGCACCCCTATGGCAAATAGCGATGAGCTCGTCCAATTTAGCAGCGCGGCGATCATCATGGCGATCGAGAGTCCGATATATACGAGCGGCACGAGCGGATACAGCGGCACCCTGTATGGGCGCCGCAGCCCGGGCTCCCTCCGGCGGAGTATCATCAGGCCGACAACGGTAAGCACCGGAAAAACGTTCAGCGCGAAGCCCATATAAATTACAAGGGTCATGGCGCTCCCCGTAAAAATGTAGAGCACCGCGAAGGCCATCTGTATGCATATTGCGAGCGCCGGCGTTTCGAAGCGAGGGTGGATCTTGGAAAGCGACCTGAATATCAATCCGTCACGAGCCATCGCGTAATAAACGCGAGGGCCCACCATCATCTGCACAGAAACGGCCGATAAAAGAACCACCGCTATCCCCAGGGTGAAGAAACCGCTCACCCGCGGGCCGAACAGCGCCGCTGCGGCGATCGCCCCGATCTCGTCCTTCCCGGCTATCGCCTCCCCGGGCGCCGCCATCAAAAAAACCATATTGAGCAGCAAATAGAAAACCGTGGTCAGAACGGTTCCGTAGAGTAGTATTCGCGGGAGATTCCTCTCGGGGTTTTTAACCTCTCCCGCTATATAGGAGGCCCCGTTCCATCCCGAATACGCGAACATCACTATGAGCAGGGCAAGGCCAGTTACCGGAAGCCCGGGGGCCGCCTCGACGGAACCGCCATAACGCTGAACGAGCCTCCCCGCGTGCCCCCAGTCCGCCATAGTAAGGCCGAAACCGATGAGCGAGACGACCAGAAGTATTTTAAGAAGCGTGAGAAAGTTCTGAAAGTAGCCCCCTCTTCGCACCCCCAGGATATGGAGCAAACCGAAGAAGAGCACCAGCGCGGAAGCCGCCCCCTTCTGCACCCACAGCGCGGAAAGGAGGCCTTCCCCCCCTGCGGTGATATGAAAGAAGCTGTTCACATATTGCACGAGCAGCAGGGAACTTGCCGCGACCGGGGCGGAGAACCCCACCACCAGCGATACCCACCCCGTGAGAAATGCCGGCAGCAATCCAAAAATCCTTTTCAAATAGACGTATTCGCCCCCGACATCCGGCCAGGTGGCGGAAAGCTCGGCGTAGCAAAGCGAGCCAGTCAAAGCGACAATGCCCCCGATCCCCCACAGCATTAGCACCAAGAGCGCGTCGCCGGTCATTCCGAGCAGGTTCCCGGTCGTCATGAAAACGCCCGTTCCGATCATATCGGCGACGATTATGAGAATGCCGGTGAACAGACCGAGCTGTCGTTTGAGTTCCATGTGATCCACCGTGTTTGTTTTTTGCGCAGGGCTCCGGCATGCGCTTCCGGTCCCGATACCGGGGCTGTCCGCCGCCCCCTGAACACCTTGCCGGATCATGCATATTTATCGACAGGCGGCCTTTGTCAAGGCTTTGTTGAGTCACTTAAACATCCCGGAGCTCCAGGTCACCGCAATATGACAATAATATGACAAACGCTATTCTATTTTCCAGAATTAGACTTGATTATTTAAACTACCATGCTATTTTGAATGTATAGGGTGCCAGGAGGGACGTCATGGGCAGGTTCAACCAGCTACTGATCGATTTCATGATGCACAAGGGACTCAGAATGGAAGAGATCATAGATATAAAGAAAGAGACGTATTTCAACCCCGAAGACCAAAGGGAAATCGAGGGATGGAAGGACGATGAAGCGAGGGAAATCTGGCTTCAGATCAAGAAAAACGTGCATACGAGCGCTCCGACCGGACTACGGAGGGAGGTGTGCCCTTTCTGCCATAAGGCCGGACTGATTCAGTATAAAAAGCCATTCTGCGAAACCTGCGGGTACGGCGAAAGGCATGGGATCTGCGGAAAGAAGGATGCCCCCAACGACTATCTCAGGATAATCGACGCGTTCAACGAGATGGGGATGGTCTGCGGACGTTTTTTTAACAGTGATTATTACGAAAACCTGCTGAGTCATCTCGAGAAGGAAAGCCCGCACGAAGTGACGGTCTGAATCGTCCGTGTGAGCTAAGCCTCGAAGCGAGCCACCGCCGCCGGGCGGGTCAGTCGGCCCGCCTCATGAACCACTCGTCTATATCTTCATACGACCTGATGCCTTCCGGGGTTTCCGCCGAGTCGATCTTGCACCCGACGAACCCGAAGCCCGCCGCGTAAAAATAATATGTTACAGCGATATACCGAAGGTTGCCGCCGGCGGTGACATCGGACACCTCTTTTATGACGATCGCGTTATTGTATTCCGAGCTTCCGTTGGAAACGATGACGTTTGTCGCGACAATCTCCCTTTGCCTCAGCACGCCGCCGGAGGTCGATGTCCAGCGGGTTCCTACGGCGACGGGCCCCTTTATTAGAAGGTCTCCTTTCATGGCCGCCTGCCCGTCATCACCCGGCGCCCCGATCGAAACTGAAACAGAATTTTTGGCGTATTCGATCATAAATGGGTTGCTTACATCAAGATCAGGTCGCCCGGGTACGCTCTCATGTCGAAGGCCCCTGGATATGCCCGGCCTGACATCGGTTATCTCGAATTCGAGCAGGCGCAGCCTGTCCCCGATGACTATTGTCCATCGCCTACCCTTTTCCCCGGGATAATAGCTCGCAATGCCGGCGCCGAAATCGGGGAGCGACTCCCCCGCTTCATCCCCGCCCCTCTCGTCACCGACGAGCTTTATTAGAGGCAGTCCAGCATACAGGCCCGCCGGCGTATAGACCAGATCGAGGGATTTGTTTTTTTTAATTAGTTTCGAAATCCGTTGAAGCGAAGCGGCAGGCACAATGACATATAGCGCGTTTTTCCCGCTGGTAGTCAGCGCCTTCACCACGCGCATGTCCTTTCCGGATATACGCCTAAGCTTCGCAACGGGCTTAAGTATTTCTCGGGGATGGACAACACCGGTAAACTTTTCGCCTTTAAGAAAATCGCCGTCATTTAAAAGCATCCTGTATGTAAGGCGCGGGTACATGCCACCGGCGTCCCTTTCAGGGCGGCCTCCGACATCCCCATGAGTACGGACCTCCCCCGCCGCCATGGCAAGCAGGACAAGCGCCGTAATACATCCGATTCTGTATACGTTTTTCAATGCAGGCTTTTCTCTCATGCTCAATAGCCCGTTAACGATTCCGGAGCCCCATTAGGCCGGCCAAGGCACCCCGGGGATTGTACGAATCTTATTATATCATCGGAAATTTTCGCGCAAGCAATAAAAAAAGCGCTCACTATCGCGGGAAACATGTGAAAACAAAATCCCCTCCCTGTAATCGCCCATAGCCGGTGACAGGGAGGGGATTGGTTTGACAAGATGAGAATTCTTCAGGCGCCGGGCATGCTGATAAAAAATCCCTGCGGGTCCACTTCGTTCCTCAAAATTTCGAGGATCTCGGGGGATGGCACCTCTGTTACGGGTATCTCGCCTTCGGGTCTTATGAGCTCGAAACCCGAAGCGAGCTGCGCAAGGTCCGCGGAGACGCCGGGATGCAGCGTCTTAATCCTCATTCTTCCGCTCTTCGGTTCGAAATCATACACACCGGCGGTCGACACGACCGCCACCGGCCCCTTTCCGAGGATACCCAGATCGGCCCGGCTTACCCCGTCCACCATGAGACCGGTGGTCGTGATAAAATCGCACTTCGGGACAAACTTCTGCGGGCTCTGGATTCCAACGAAAACCAGCTTCTCGCACAGAGATCCGACATCGTTGTTCCCTCCGGAACCGGTAAGTCGGACTTTGGGGTTCAGATAATTGTCCCCGATCATCGTTGTGTTCGCGTTCCCATACATGTCAAGCTGGGCAAACCCAAGAAAACCGGTGTCCACAAGACCGCATGCGGCCTGTCCGAACGAATAGGCCATCTCCATGATCATGGGCGATTTGCGGTATGTCTCCGGACCTCCAACCGACCACGGCATGCCGCCTGCGATCGGATCCTGGCCTCCCGATTCGTATACGAAGGTTATATGAGGCGCATGCGTCTTTTTCGCGAGTATCGCCGCCACCATGGGCAACCCGGTCCCGATATAAACGACCTCATGGTCGTTTACCTGTTTTGAAAGGACGTATGCCACCATTTCCAAAGGATTCATCGGCTTAGATTCGGCCATCTTGTTCTCCTCCTGTTATAATTCAAAGGTCAAATATATCCTGTCGGACCATCAGTCATATACATTGGGCGGCGTATTGGGCGACCACGGTTCGTACTTGAAACTCACGCCGTCGTCTTCGTTGTCAGCCTCGGCTGCCCTGGCAAGTTTTCTGTTATTGATGATGAAATCCGAGCCACCGAGCTTTTTTACCACATCGTAGATATTCTTGGTCCCGAGTATCCACTCCTTGATAAAGCCCTCCATGGCCTCGTCGCCCTCGCTCATCATGGCGAAACACTTCTCCCACCAGCGGCGCGCCCAGTAATACGCACCGGGCATATAACCAGGCAGGGCGCCGTATGGAAGCTCGACAACCGCATCCACGTTCTGGAATGGAATTACCACACCCTTGTTATTCCATCGAATGTCCGTATTGGAAACGATTTCTTCAGCGGTAATGATGAGCTTGCGGGTCGCGGCGGCGGCCGCAATATCGTTCACCGCGGGGCCATACATGCGCGCATTGCCGAATTTATCGGCGGCATGGACATGAATGCAGGCCACGTCGGGGAAAATGGCCGGAACGAATACACAGGGATCGTTGCCGTCAACCATCGGATTATTCATCACCTTCAGGTAGGGATTGTATTTAACGAGATCGGACCCCAGGCCGGACTTCGAATACAGTCCAGTTACGCCGAGCTGCGCGGCTTTGAACCCGAGGGCCATGAGGCCGTGGCTCCAGTCGGAGAGTATCTTGACCCTTCCCCTTTTGACGTTTTCGGAGAAATACTTGTCGTATCCCCTCATTTCGGCGCCAGCGTAAGAGGCGTGCGTGAAGGGCATATTGCCGAAGGTAACGCCATAAGATTGGTTCGTATTTGGCGAGCCGATCGATTGAAGGTTTTTCTTGCCCTGCCGTATCACCTCCCAGTCGCTCTGAATGGAGGTTCTTACATAGCCGAAACCGCCGCAATACCAGATATCCCCATCGCTTACGAATTCCGCGATGGCTTCACTGTGGGACATGCGCTTGTCCCTTTGCGAGTGGTCCTTTTTCTGGCGCCAGTCGCGGGCGTGCCGATAGTCGACCAGACGGTCGAGAATCGAGGTATCTTCAATCTTGAGGTTTTTAACGGCCTCCTGATTATAACTGAATTTCACCTTGTACCTCCAGCGTTCTCCTTAAATTTATTCCCTTATCGTGTTTCACTCGCCGCCGTTCCATTCGGTTCAGCGCGCCGGAACGGCTCGGTAGTTTATAGTGGATGTTTACCTACTCTAATTATGTCAAGTATATTTAGCATATTCCAGTTTTTTTACCTATTTTTTAATCATTATCGGCAAATTTTGAACATCAAAATATGCTTCCTATCGCCATATTTATGATGAGTCAAAATATTACAGCGCAATAACCGGCCGCTGAAACCGGCCTTTCGCCCAGGCCCGCCTTAAACCCTTAAACAAGGGCCCGGAGTTTGGGGGCGCCATGGCGACTGAACAATGTTCATGATTATGAGTATTATTAACTAATGGATATATTGTATGATTATAATATTTGTTTTTGTCAAGAATTATTTATATAATTATTATGTCATACAATATAGCATTATATTTGAGCATTCCAACGCATTTCACCCCCTCTCCTGTATTTGAACCATTTTAATCAGCGCCTCCGATACGACGTCGCTGAATGAAAGTTCGGTAAAAATAGCGGGCCGCTCTTTTTTCTCATATTGTCAAATCCGGATAAAAACATACCGTGAACGGGCCTCCGACCCTTTTTGTGGTGGGATGTTTTGCTCAATTTTACTTGATTTTTAATTACAACCAATCTAAGCTATCTCGATTTTCCGATTGGTCCATCCGGTCGGCGCTTTTTACCTGCTGCCCGGATGATCGACGCCATTTTTCCCGAACCGATCCGATGATAACGAACCTTAAAGCGGAATACGACCTGCGCTTTCACCTGGAGGAGATATTAACTCTGGGGATTCTCGTCATAATGAACATGATCATGCTGATCTACACCAGAATCGGAGACGTTGCCGGCATATTTATGTTCAACATATTGCTCATCATGCTCGTTCTGTCCGTCCGGTTTCTTCATCGTCGCATCGAAGGTCAATGGTTTGCCGATTTCAGGGACATCAATATCATAATCGCGGGCTGGCTTGTCTATTTCGAACATCACCATCTTGTTCCACTTGTCAATCCATACGATATCGACGCCTACCTGATCCATATCGATCGCTTTCTCTTTCTTGGGATCGACCCTACGGTTTTGCTGGAAAGCATTACACATCCGATGCTGACTGAATTTTTGCAGATAGTATACGCAAGTTTCTATTTCCTACCCTTTTCCATCATGCTGATCCTGTTCTTCAAGGGCAGGAGGATGGACTTTCACGTGGTGGTATCCACCCTTATGCTTTCATTCTACATCTGCTACGTGGGATATTATATTTTTCCCGCAATCGGGCCAAGGTTCACCCTCGACCACCTTCAGACATTTCCTCTAAGCGGGGTCCTTTTTTACGATTATGTGCGGGATTTTCTCGATGGATATTCCTTCATGACCAGGGACTGTTATCCCAGTGGTCACGCACTTCTGTCCATAATGACGGCCCTTCTTTCATACAGGTATCTACGTCCATATTTCCGCTTTATCGCCGCCTGGGCTGGAATCATCATTTTCTCGACGGTATATCTCAGGTACCATTATGTGGTCGACGTCATTACCAGCCTGATAATTGCCATGATCGTTTTCAAATTCAATCCCCAGATGGTTCAGCGGTACATCTTTGCCTTTAAAAACGGCCGCGAGGAGCGCATAGCCCCACAGTCTATCAACAGCAAGATATGAAAAAGGCGGCGCTTGCGCGCCGCCTTTTTCGCCTATCCGGACATTCGTTCACTTGATCGAACGCTGGTAAATGCGGTAGGTCTTGTAGTTTTCCGCCCTCAACGGCTTTAATGCCCCTATCATTTTTTTATTGGTTTCCACAATAAGTGAGCAATCCGAGGCCTCGAACCCCAGCCTTATGCCGTCCTCAATCGTCCTTAGATAGAAAACATCGTCTATCTTCTGTCCGCGGTACTCCGGAAGGACCCCCATTATTATCGTGCGTATCTTCTTTGTTTTTCTCGCCGCCAGAAGGAAGCGTACGAGCCTCCATGGATATAGCCTTCCATTGAGAATTCGCATGGCGGGATTGATATCGGGTATCGAAATGATAAAGCCCACGGTTCTGCCATCCTTTTCGGCGAACACGACGAGTTCCGGAATAACGATCTGGACCAGTTCGTGGATTATTGAGTCAAGCTGCTTCCTGGTAAGAGGAAGATGACCCCAGTTCCCCTCCCATGCCCGGTTGAAAATCTCGTGAATATCGTCCTTTCTATCGTTTATTTCCTTTTTCTTGAATATTTTATACTCGACCGTCTGCCCCTTCATGAATTCCTCTTTGACCGCCTTGAGGTAGGGCTTGTAATCATCGATTTTTTTTACCAGATAGCAGGACCAGTCGACGCATTTCTCAAAGCCGCATGACTCCACCAGATACGGATAATAAGCGGCGAAGTGAAAGAGGCCCACCACCGGTATAACATCCTGCCCGTGAACCTCGAATCCGACCGAATCGTATACGGAAAAGCTTTGCGGGCCGTTCATTATCGTCTTACCCTTCGACTTCAGCCATGCCTCCGCCGCGTCAAACAGGGCGCGCGCCACATCGACGTCGTTTATCGATTCGAAGAATCCGAAAAAGCCCGTATCGTTATCGTATTTTTCTTCATACAGATGATTGATGTGCGCGGTAATCCTTCCGGCTGTTTTTCCATCCCTGTACGCGAGAAAATATTCAACCTCGCCGATTTCAAAGAAATAACCCTTTTGGGGGTCGAAGAATTTTTTCTGCTCACCGATCAGCGGCGGGACCCAGCAGGGGTCGTTCTTGTAAATCCCGCTGGTCCATGGAAACATGATGAATTCCTTCATCATTTTTTTATTCTCGACCCTTTTTATCGTCACCGGAGACGCCATACAACCTCCAATTATCATGTGGTATCATTGAATCGTTATATCGGTAATCCGCCTCCGCTTACGAATAAGTCAAATCGCCCGATCAGCAGTCCCGATGCCCGAAACCCGATGTCGAATTGCACTGAAAATTTATTCATAAACGGATACGGATAGTATGCCCGGCCCTTGCCGGCAAAAATGCTCATGTACTCGCCATGGCTGTATTTTTCAAGCCTTATTTATGCCTTGGATTAAACGGATTGGCGCATGTCGTTTCAGTTTATCAATTCCAAGGCGCGGAAATAGCCATCGCTGTGGAAAAGCGTTTTATTCAGGATACATAATTTAAAATAGTCGCCCCTGTACATCTGTGTCGCGCTTTGGAGAATCCTCGAGGCTTTCAAAGGCATTTCGTCCGGACTCCTCCCCTAAATTCCCTCCCAGCCGCGTAAGGACCATCTTTACGTCTTCCCAGACGTCCTTTTTAAGAGCGCTTCCATCCCCCCCATTTCTGAGAATATACGACGGATGATAGGTGGGCATGACCGGTATGCCATTATGGGAAAACCACCTGCCCCTGATCGAAGTTATTCCCTGGCGAATCCCCAGCAGGTACTGGGTTGACGGATTTCCCAGGGTGATAATGACTTCTGGCCTTACAATCTCTATCTGTCGCAACAGGAAAGGGCCGCAGGCGTCCCTTTCGTCGGGCTCGGGGGGCCTGTCGCGCTCGAACTTTAAATCGATTGTAGGCCTGCATTTAACGACATTTGCGATATATGCATCCGCACGAGCGATATTCATTCCCTTCTCGATAATGGCTGTAAGAAGCTGTCCTGCACGGCCCACAAATGGTCTCGCCTGAAGATCTTCATCCCTTCCGGGCCCCTCGCCGATAAACATGACCCGCGCGTCGGGGTCCCCTTCTCCAAAGACGATGTTGGTCCTTGTGGCGCACAACTTGCATCGACGGCAGTCCCCTATATGCCGTCTCAATTCCTCCAGGAGGCGGGCCTTGTCCGATATGGCTTCGCTCATTTTCTTATATCCTGCGTTTTATTCTTCGAAGAAGCGCCTTCTTCATTTTCCATGAAGCCGCGCTCCCCTCCGCAAGGGCCCGCGAAGCCTGGGTGAAATCGAGGGTGGACAAATCAAGCAGGTCCGGCTCGATGAGTACCGTTGGCCTGGCGTATTTCAGCATTATCGTGGTATTTACATATCCCATGATATCTATGGACTGCATAATGACCTCAAGAATATTCGGCAGCTCATCGGCCCTCTTCCCGCGCCCCCGCCCCAGCCATTGTTCGACTGACTTTAGCAGTGGAGCGCTTCGCTCGATTTTTTCCCGGCCCGGCGGGGAAACCTCCGAAAGGCTTTCCGGATCCAACTCCGAAGCCGACCGCTTTTTGACGGTTTTCTTTAATTTTTCGCTATAAACCTTAGGGTGCAGATTGACGGCGATTTCGAGATCGGCCCCCATGGACTTGGCTATATCGACTGGAAGCGGATTCGCGACCCCGCCATCGACGAGAACCATGTCGCCGTACTTCACAGGTACGAAAACCCCGGGAATGGAGACGCTGGCCCGCACGGCGTCTATTACATTGCCTGTACGCAGAACCACCGCCTCACCGCTATAAAGGTCCGTGGCCACGAGCCCTATTGGTATCGGCAGTTGCTCGATCTTAGCGTTGCTCGGAATGTACAGGCTCAGGAATTCCTTGAGCTTTCTTCCCTCCATCAGTCCGGATATCGGAAACATCGGATCGAAGTAGGAACGAAGCCGCCGGCGGTCCATCTTCATAATGTCCTTCTTGAATTCCTTTAGCGATCCGGATGCGTATATCGCGGCGATCATTGCTCCGATGCTCGATCCGGAAATCAATGACACGGGAATTTCAAGGGCTTCCAGATACTCGATTACAGCGATATGCGCTATTCCCTTCGAACCACCGCTTCCCAGTACGAGCCCTACCCTCTTTTTTCGGAAAAACCTAAAAATATCAAGCATACCGCGTGCCCTGTATTCCTTCGCCGGTTCGATGCGTCGCTTGTCCAGCAATCCGTTTAATTATATCTTAATCCATATTTTTCCGGCGTCAACTTCAATTTAACGAATGATGTTTTAAGTAAAATATTGTTGACAGCATAAGGGTATTTCACTACCTTTGTTCCACGATCGCGCGGTGGAGCAGCTGGTAGCTCGTTGGGCTCATAACCCAAAGGTCGCAGGTTCAAATCCTGCCCGCGCTAAGAATGGCGGAGTAGCCCAGCTGGTTAGAGCAGCGGAATCATAATCCGCGTGTCGGGGGTTCGAGTCCCTCCTCCGCTAATAAACAAATGTAACTACTGGAAACATCAGTAGTTACCAACAAGAGCCTGAAACCGTCGCCCGGAAATCTCAAGCCAATGAGAGAGCTATGAGAAAGGCGAACGGAATCATAACCGGAAAACCCTTCAGCCTGCACCGTCGAGGACGTGTGTGGTACGCGCAATTCAAAACCCCGTCTGGCGCCTGGACAACGGCGCGCAGCACCAGACAGACGTCGCGCAACCGCGCCGAGGCGTGGTGTGTGCAGCGCCTCGTCGAAGGCGACATCATCACGCTCGAGAACATCACGCTCGATCAGTGGTCCCGAAACTTCTTTGACTGGGACGGGCCGTGGACCATAAACCGCCGCGCTGCCGGCAAGCGCGCATCAATGCGCAACTGTCTGGAGCAGACCAGGGTCTTAACCAACCGCATCCTCCCCGCCCTCGGGGGTCTCCGGCTTGCCGACATCGATACTTTAACCATAAGGGAATTTCGAAACAATCTTTACCGAAACGGCATGTCGGCCAGCTCTATAAACAAGGCCCTTGGCGTGCTTCGCAATCTGCTCACCGCGGCCGACGAGCAGGGACTTATACGTAAAATGCCGCGCATCGAGGCCTCGTCGGGTCGTCCTCGCTACCGGGGCATTTTAAGCGTCGACGAGGCTCGCGCCATCTTCAACGTCCAGTGGACCGACTTCCGGGGATACGTCGCAAGCCTCCTGGCGGCCACGACGGGCCTGCGCGCGTCCGAAATACAGGCGCTCACAATCGAGGACCTCCACCTCGACGACGGCTATATAATCATACACAGGGCGTGGGACGAGCGAATGCGCATATTGAACCCCACCACGAAAAGCGGCCGGGCCCGCAACGTGATCGTGCCAACGTCAATCCGCGCCGAGCTCGCGCGACTGGTCGACATCAACCCCCGGCCGGGGCCCGCGGCTTTCGTCTTTTTCTCGACGCAAATGCGCGGCAAGCCGTGCGAGCAAAGAATATTCTGGCGCGCGCTCTACGCGGCGCTCGATCTCATCGGCATAAACGCCGACAGCCGAAAGGAGCGAAATATCACATTCCACAGCTGGCGGCATTTCGCCAACTCGCTCCTCGTAAATGCCGGCATCCCGCTCCTCACCGTGCAGGCCTTAATCGGGCACGCCAGCACCGACATGACCAGGCATTACCATCATCTGGACACCGCCGACCTGGGCGGCGTACTATCGGCCCAGGAACGGATACTTACAGAAAGAACGCACCAGCCTGAAACCTCAAACAGGAGGAATCAAAATGGAGAACCAGCAAGAGATCGTATTGAGCGACTGCCCTATCGAGGCCCTGGCGGAGGACCTCGTCAGCTACCGGGAACTGGCGGACTTGCTCAGGACGCCGATCAACACCCTCCGGGGGTGGGTGCGCCGGGGGCAGATCCCCCACTACAAGAATGGAGGATGGGTACGGTTTTCCAAACGGGAGATACTGGAGTGGATCGAACGCCACAGGGTTAAGGAGGTCTCGTATGGGAATATTCGAGCGTTACGGTAAATGGATCGACTCAAAGCCCTGGCACACCGCCGTAGCCGTAGTGCTGCACATGTCCATAGTCTGCACCGCCATATACGTCGGAGCGTGGGCGTGCGTGGAGCCGTTCAAGCCGGAAGGGATGCGCTATACGTGGAGCGAATGGAGAGACATCCAAAAAAACCAGGACGCCCCGATCCCCACAAAGACCTGGCGCGAACAGGAGAGGCAGGGGATGATAGAGGCCGGCATCGAGATCATGCTCGAGCGCTGCGCCGAACCACTGAAGGGCCGGATATACTGGCGACACTACGGCGACGTCATCGAAATCAGCCACCCCGACATAACGCTGTACCACGCCATGCTGGTCCAGCAGTCGGGGCGGATTGCGAAGCTTAAGCGGCTGGGGTATAAACGCATCGAGATGCGCGGGGACGCCGACCGCTACGTGTTCGAGTAGGCGTTATAACTCCCCCTTGCAGGCCGTGTACCGCTTGAACCGCGCGAAGTCGTCATAGTCAACCGGGTTCAAGCGGCCGGCCTTGTCAAGGCCGAATACCTCCCGCTGGCAGCGCGCCTTCCTCATGCACTTCAGGCACGACTCCACGGCGGGCACAATCCCGCTCTTCTCATCCGCCTTACCGTAAATCCGCATTACGTTAAGGGAATAGACGCACTCTGGCTCCATGGCGCCCACGTCCCCAATGGGCCTGAAGGAACCGCAGGACGACACCAGCGCCGTCAACGCGGCGCCGACGACCAGGGCGATAGCGGCCCACATCGCATCCCTTCTCGTCATGGCAGCACCCCGCCCGCCGATTCGGCGACAAACAGCGTCGCGTCCAGCGTCGACCCGGCGGCGCTTCCAATCATCTGAAGCCTAAAGTCCGCCTTCTCCGGAATGATAAGCGGCACCGGCAGATCGATCACAAGCGACGCCAGCGCGGCCGTGCTCATGCCGCCAAGGGCGTAGAAGCGGGTGATCCCGCCAGGCAGTGCAACCCCGTACCGCACGCGCGCGTATCGGGCCTCCGTGTCATACTGGCCGAAGGTCATACGGAATATCGCAACCGACTTGCCGGCCGGCACGGTAAACGAGGCGCAGCGCGCCACCCCCTCCCCGGCGATAATCTTCGCGCCCAGCGAGGTCTCCGGATCGGCCGGAACGCCCAGGGCCGGAACGTCGTCTGAACCGTAAACGTAGATATCCCCGATGTTCTGCGCCCCCTCTTTCGAGGCTATAACCTCGGCGCCATTCACGCGGAAAAACTCCTTCTCGCCCTCCACGGCGTCCTGCCCATCGAGCTCAAAAACCTCCTCCAGTGGTAAGTAGTCAGAATCGAGACCGTGCACCCTCACCTTCCACGCGCCATCGCCGGTCGTCATCACATCATCCTCACTGCTCGACGACACCTTAAGCGTAGACGCTGCGGCGAATAACGGCTTCGCGATATTCTGTCCGAAAAAGTCGGTCCACCCCGTACTACCGATAGCGGTCCCGTGCAGAATCCGCTGCCCGGCCCAGTGCGCCAACTGAAGCCACGCGTTTTTAATCATCTCCAACCCTCCTCCATTCGGCCGTCCATCTACCGGAAATCTTTTCTACAGTCGAAACGCCAATGTAAACCGCAAACACCCAGGTCAACGCGCCGTCCGTAAAACGGTCCGTAACCAGAAACAAAACAATAGCGGCGACCAGCACCTGAAAGCGCCGCGAAAAAACCTTCGTCAAATAACGATCAAACTGTCGCTTCATCGGCCTCCCCATGACGTGGAATACCGGCCTTCCAGGAGTACGCTATGCCGTGCTGCAGCATCCACCGAATAGGATTCTGTAACCGGCCCGCGCTCAAAACCTCGAAGTGCAGATGTGTGCCCGTAGACCCCGGATCGAGCACAATCCGGCCGACAGCCGAGCCCTCCGCGATCCGCGCGCGGGGAATTATCCCTGCGACAGACGTCGCATGGAAAAGCCGGTACTCCATCCCGGATATGCCTTCCAGGTAAACCGCGTGGTTCCCATTCGGATCGACGAACACACGCGTAACCATCGCATCCTCCGGGGCGAAAACTGGATCGTGCATAAACGCGCGCAGATCCACCGCGTGATGAGCGTCGTGAAAGCCCTGCGTAATTACACAGGGATCGAGCCTTGTTGGAATCCTCATTTATCCCCCCTTCCCGTTGATGTGCTGATCGACGCGTCCACGGACATATCTGATTTCCTGCTCGACTCCCGAAAGCCTGGTCTCGACGCGCTCGATGGGGCAATCGTCGTGCGCCTTCCAGAGTCGCTTGATGGATTGTCTAAACTCAGAATCATCGCCCTCGCCCCGCTTAATGCGATAGCGAACAAGATAACCAATAAGAGCTCTCCCCAACTGAAACAGGCCGAGAGCGCCCGCAATATAAAAGAGCCGGTCCAGCGCCTCCTGTACGCCATGGATGTCCTGCGCCATTCCATCATTCCCCCTATATTACTTTCGCACGCTCGGCCACGGCCCGCTTTTCAATCTCCACAAGGCGCTTCTCGTCCTCCGCATCCGGAGCCCTGCCCTCTATAATAGCGGCCACAACCACACGCAGCGGGCGGATACTCTGGCCGTCGAGGCTTTGTAATTCGTCCATGGCGCCTTTGGACAACGCTTCAGACTTCAGCTTTTCATCCTCGGCCCACTCCCTACCCACCAACACATGCGCGCCGGACGGACGTGGTGTAGTCGCCATTGCACTTAGGTCAGATCGAGGATCTCCGATACTAACAGCGGAACCATCGGCATTATAATATTCGCCACGGCGATCTTCGACTACCACCCACTCCTCCCCTGTAAATATGGCGCACTTCCCATCTGGTGCTTCTGGAGGTTCCAATAATGTAGAATTATCTGATGGTACTAACCTCCCCTTAAAGACAAAGCAATCGCTTGCTCCAGTGAATACTCCATAATCATCATAATGATATTGCTTCACTCTTTCCATGTATACCTCGTTACCCACAATACCGACATATTGGAATCATTGGTTTGAAGTCCCGAGCGAGCGACCTTAGAAGAGTCAAATGAAAGCCAAGTCCCGCTTGCTTTACTTCCATCACGCCTGGCCCCATAAAGATATGATCCACTAAATACACCAGACCAGTAATCAGACCATTCCGTTATATACATGCCACCAGTTAACTTTTGAAGTCTGTCTTCTTGTAATGTGCCTACGTGATCCCCTGTAGTCCCATCCCCTCTATTTGTACGAGTCACAGCTTCTTTATCATATATACCAGAGGCCTTTCCATGGTTCCATCCTTTAAGGACAACTCCTCTTAAGTCAGGAACCTTAAATGATCCAGCGCTCCCGCCAAACCTGTATCCAAAAACTTCAAACAATTCAGGAAGCTCTCCTGTATAGAATGTTCCGCCTTCCAATGGAATCGTTAACGCAGGGGCTTCTTCTGTATGTAATAAACACACCGGTTCTCCAATAGCATGTGGGAAACGTTTGAGCTCCGAGAACTCCAGCGCCCCAATCTTCGACATCTCCGCCTTCATCTTCCTTAAATCCATCGCCACGTCGCGCTGCAGGTCCTGCGCCTGGACCTTGCCTATGGGCCTGTCTGTAGTCCTCATCATCGCTCCGTCCTCCTCAGCCTCGACCATTGCCGGCGGAAATCGCGATCGCGATTAAGTCGCATACGCGAGAGCGTTTTCCACAGATCGTCCCGCTCCTCCTGGTCCGCCCTCCGAAAGCGCTCGTGGAACATCTCGGCCCGGGCGTCTCCGTCGGCAAACTGCAAGTCGAGCCACCACGACCGGTTCGGCACGTCTTTAAGACGCTGCGCCGAACGGAACCTGTTAAAAATCCACCGCCTGTCCTCGGCCGGCTGCGACTGCATATACGAGCGCAAATCCTTTATCACCTCTCTATCCCCGGTCTTTTCGAACTTGCCGTACAGCTCGTCCACGCTGTGCTTCTGGCGCTGTCGTTTGCTGTTATACTTCCGTTCTATCTCCTCGTTCCGCTCTTCGAGAATCTTCGTCTCCGGCGCCGACGACCGCACAAACTCCTGCACCAGGGGCGTATTCCGCAACACAACGCCGGCCGACACCTTGCCTCCATGCTCGGCGTATTTCTCACCCTTCCCCATAGCCAGGTCTTTAGCCAGGCCCACGGCCGACGTAACCGCGTTGCGCGGGAAAAGAGCATCCACGGCCCGTTGTAGCCGCATAGGCGAAAGCCCAAAACGCCTGCCGATAGCCTTGTATTCTTCGGGGGTGTAACGATTGTATTCCAGCTCCGGGTCGACATTCGCTCCGCGCCACACCTTTTCACCGCGCCACACGTCGAAGTTCATGGCATACGCGAGCACGGCACGCGTGAGACCACCACCCTCGACCATGGACGAGAAGTTCAACATATCGTTCGCGGCCATCCAAACACGCTGGAACACCTTCGGGTCGCGCCCTTCCTCTACCGCCACGGCCGCCTCGAAGATCGACGACCAGAACCGCTGCGGGAGGTCCTTCGGCATGCGGATGTAATACCACCGCTTATTCCCCTGCGCGTCCTTGTGGTCCCAGTACGCCGGAAAGATAAAGTTGTTCGCCTTGTCAATTTCGGGGATCGAATCCCAAGCCTTGCGATCCACGTTACGGTTGGCGTATTCCAAAAGCATTGTAAAAGCCCCAAGTTCCGCCAGCTTGACCGCAAAACGCCCGGGGTTCTTCATGGCGGCCACTCCGAGTGCCCTGGTGGCCTGAATAGTCGCGTTGAAAAACGGGGTGTATACGTTTATAATTTTTGCCACATCGCCACCGCGGCGGAAATCCAGTGCGTTAAGCGCGATGTACGTGGCCTCCTCTCCCGAAAGCCCCGCCCTCATGGCCCGCTCCCTCGATGCCAGGCGCACGGCGTTTTCCGAAAACTCCGAAATCCTGGCAGCGGCACCGGCAATTCGGCCTAAAGCCCTGTCAACTAAGCGATTTCTGGCGGCCCTACTCAGTGTGTCCATCGAGCCGCCCTCTCGTACAAAGTCAATATAACGCCCGGTCTTACGCCACGCGTCGCCCTTCACCCGCCACACGTCGGCGATGATCTCCCCGAGACTGGAGAAGAGCTCGGTGGAATAGTACGGGTTTACGAAGACATTGTGCCACATGTCGCGCACCATGTTCTTCATGGCGAAGGCGGGATTGTACGCGGTCGCAAACGACCTGGTTACGTTCGCCATGTTAATCCACGAAAGTATCCTCGCGGCCGCCGGTTTTATCAGGGTGTTTACCTGCGTCCATTCGTCAGCCATATCCGCGCGCATCTCGAACGAAACCTTCTTGCCATGGTCCATAAAGTCGAGCAGCTTCCAGCCCGCCGGAGCGTCGTCGCCAAATTCGTGCGGACGCACGAAGACATCCTGCTGCATCCTGCGAATCGAGTCGGAGTCTCCCAGCCCGGCCAGGCGGGCGATATCGTCGTCCAGGCTTTTGGCTATGTCCCAAAGCGCACGGTTCGCGTCATTGCGCGCGATGAGCGACTGTGTGGCCACCACTACGTCTTGCAGCAGCTCCCGTGCGGAGTAATTCACGTACGAGTCGGCGCCCTCCTCAAGGCGCTTCACGCCGATCGACCTTGCGCGCACAGGGTCGGATTCCACCGCGACTTTCCCAATCCCATCCGGATCGATCCTGTTAAGGTACTCACGCGGAGAGTAATGCCTCCCGTTCGCGGTTATCGCCTCGAACTGTTTCTTCGACAGAACCCCGGCATCGAGCTTTTGTTTTAGCTGGTCTTTCAGGGCCGCCCAGTAGGCCTCTGCCCGTTCGTCCAGCAAGCTTCTGTACTCCGAGCTTAGCGACTGCAGCCAGCCTATGTTGTCTCCGGCGCGCTTTTCGCCCGCTATCATATACTCCGGCTTGTACGAGGCGATTTCTATCTCTCGGAACGCGTCTATGTACCTGTCCAGGTCGGCCTCCGCCTGCCTCGACAGCCCTTTGAAAATCTTCTCGGAGGCCTCCTCGTATTGCCGGGCGGCCTCTCCGGAGATGTGCGCGAAACGGGAATATTTACGAATGGCGTACCGCCCGGACTCGCCGAATTTTTCAAGCTGCTTTTCGACCAGGGCCTTGTCGTTTACCCAGTGTTTCGATATCCACGACATAAGACGCCGCACGGAAACGCTGTTAATCTTCTTCTTTTGCTCCTGCGCGGCCTTGTATACCGCGTCGGATTTATTTCTCCCCTGTATCGGGTCCAGTTCCACGAAGTGCCGATTCCCGGCGCGGGCCTGCTCTTCAGCCACCTGCTGCGCCCACAATAGACGTTCCGACGCGTTCTTCGGGTTCTCTATCTTTGGGGCTGGCGGAGGCGGCGCAGCCTCTTCGGTTACCCTGCCCCCCGACCGCTCGAACCATTCCCCCGGACGCGATTTAAAGCCGCCTTCCGGCACAATAACCCTGCCTTCTCTATCGATCGCCATGCCGTACTTGCGCGCTAACCTGTCTACTATAGAATCGCGCATGTCCGCGTCGGTAGCGTATTTGCCGGCCACCTCCGGCGTGAGATATGAGTGAGGATCGCGGACTACGTCGTCGGGCGTAAAGTGCCTCGGGTCCGATGGATCGAGCGAGAAATGCCATTCAAGCTGGTCCCGTATCTTGCCGCGGTCAAGGCGCATTCTCTCGATATCGCGCGTCATTTTCGGAAACCTGGCCTCCAGCTCGTCCAGGTAGTCCACCTCGCGCACCCTGCGCACAGGCCTGCGCCCCATGTCGCGGAATGAAAACACATCGAACTCACTGTCGCGTGCCGGCGGCGTAAAATCGCGCGCCTTCTTTAATTCCGCGAATTCCTCCGGAGCGAACTTCTTGCGAAGGTGATACATCACGCTCCGCTCGGCGGCCCAGGCCGAATCCCCGCCGCGGCCGGGCAATTTCGGCGGCTCTCCTGCGGCCATGCGCATAATCTCCCCGGAGTTCATTTTAAACTCCGGCCACGAAAGACGACCGGCCGCAAGCTCCTCCTCTATCGCGCCGCGAGCGTCGAGCGTCCAGCGGTCAACCGCGGCTATCCTATTGTTTATCGCGGAGGCCTCCTCCATGCTTTCGGCGCCCTGACGCAGCTTTTTTGACAGGTACGGCATGATGTCATACGCGTCCGAAAACTTCGGCCGGGGAGGCAGCTTCGGCTCCACCGGGGGTTTAAGTGACTCCACGGCGAAACCGGCGCGCTCCATGCCGGAAGGACCTACGGCGCCCAGGTGCTGCGGCAGGCGCATGCGCTCGGCCACATTCTCGGCAACATCGCGCACGGCCTCGCGCGCCGGCGCGGTCGCCATGCCGATATGCTCGCCGATCGGAATGTCTTTCACGGCTTCGCGCACCGTGGGCCCCGGCGCGATCCGCTCCGGGCCCAGTCCCTCAAGGGCCCTGGCGGTCTCGCCGAACGCTCCCCTGCGGGCCGCGGACTTCACCGCCCCGCGGCCAATCCCGGCAGCCAGGCGGCCGACATCGGTAAGGCCGCCCGACAGGTTCGCCGCCGTTTCGATCGGAACGGAGGTCTCGAGAAACGGCATGAGGAACGGGGCCGTTCGAGGGAAGGCCGTGCCCACCAGCCCCACGCCGGCGCCAAGGCCCGCCACCAGTCCCGCGCCCTTCGCCATCTCCTTCGGATCGGTGAGCGTCTCCACGGCCTGACCGGACTCCATGTAGTCTTTAGCGCCGCCCGGCGGAATCTCCGCCGGGGGAATAACGTATCGATACCCGGGCTTCTTTTCGTAGAGCTTTCGACCGTCCACCTCCACCACCGGGTAGCGCTCGCCCGACTGTGGATCGGTCCAGTATTCCTTCGGCGCATCCGGGGCTTTTGAAAAAAGTTTCGACATCCCGCGGGCAAGCATAGCCTCCGGCCCGCCGAGTGAACCGCGATAATCAAACGGCTTCGGCTCAACGGGAACGGGAGCTCCCGTGCGCTCCATGGCCGCGAATTCGTTCCCGGCGCTCTGTGCCTCCAGTTTAGTGGCCCACGAGTCGAACGAGGCTCGCACCTTCGCCGGGTCCTCCGTGCTGATCTGAGGAGCGATAGCGAACTGATAATACGCGTCGCGCGCCTTCTCCCGCTCCTCCGGAGGAAGGGCCTGGTACTCCTTGTCGCGGATAATCTCGGACCACGGACGTGCCATATTCTACCTACTCAAAACGGACGTTACCGTACTGGCCGGCGGGACTGGACGTGCCGCCCTTCGATAGGCGTTCTCTCGCCTCATCGTCCAGATACGACAGGTCGGCCTCGTTCTTAATCTGTCTCCCCGCAATGCCCTCTTTCGACGAGGCTTCCATGCGGGCAACACGCCATAACCGGGGATTCTCCCGGTAGGCCTTCGAGGCCTTCAACCGGGCGAGCTCGGCAACGGTCATGGGCTCTTCCGTGCCATCGGGGTGCACCACCGCATATTTGTATTCCGGGAACCCGCTACCACCCCCGCGCTTCGCGCGATCGGCGTAAGGATTCCGGTTCTCGTCCTGGAAGGTGCGATGCAGATATCCGAACTGCTGCTTGGTCGCCTCGAGCATTCTGTTCGCGCGATCACGGATCGCGGCACGTTCGGAATCGGACGACGCGCGAGCCATCGCCTTCCCTTCCCAGTCGATCACCGCGTTCACCTTGTTCGCGTAGCGCCTGTAGTTAAGCGGCGACGAATCGGCATCCACGCGCGAAATAGAGTTCGCGGCGTTCTCCAGGTCCCGCGTGTACTTGTCTTCCACTTGCCGTCGCGCGTCGGCCACCTCGGACCCCACCTGCTTCCTCGCTGTCCCATAACGCTGGTCGGTCATAAAGCGGATAATGTCCTCGCTGCGCTTCGTATCTTTTGCCTCGTCCGGGTGCGTAACGACAGAAACCGTCGGCGCCTCCCGACGCATCGCGTAGGCCTCCCTCTGCGAAGACGGGGCCGCCTGCAGCCAATTCCCCAACTCCGCCCCCGTCATCTTCCGCTCGGTAACGACAGGGCGTCCCATAAGCCGGTTCCAGTCGTCGATCTCTTTCTGGTTATACTGCATCGCCGGCGCACCGACCCCCAGCGTCTGGCCGAGTTTGTCGGCCTTATCCAGACCCACCAGGCTGCGGAAGGCCTCGGTGGTGGCCCTGCGCCTCGCCAGATCGGCCTGGGCGTTCGCGTCCAGACCGGCCATCTGTCCCGCCGGAGAGGTCGTGTCGCGGGTGGGAATCTCGTACGCGGGCGCGGACGAGGTGTTATACTTTTTACCCGTCAGACCTTCCACCCCCTGCGCGAACATATCGGCGTCGTCGTACTTGTGCCCCGCCTCCACCTTCGCCAGGTTGCGGTTAAAGGCGTTCATCTTTGCCTGCTGAATCAGCCTCGCCACGTCGACCATGCCGCCGACGTCAGCGGGTCTGTATTCGATTATCTGCATGGCACCCTCCTATTTCGCCGCGCCGTAAAGCGCACCAGCTACGGGCGCGACCTGCGTCAGGATGTCCCACGGGGACGCCTGCTGGCTGCCGATCGCTTCCTTCGTTTTAACGCCCAAAAGCTGCACAAGAATCTGCGACGGATCGAGCTGTGAGCGCAAGCCCTGCGCCTGTATTCCGCGATTATACGCCGATTCCGCGAGCTCCCGCCGGGCCTGCTCGTCCTTGTACGCCGCGTCCGCGGAAAGCGAGGCGATCTGGTTTTCAGTGTCCTGCACCGCTTTCTGTGTCGCGGCGTTCCTCGCGGTCGACCAAAACCCCCTTCCCATCGAGGCGTTCACCTGCGGCAGAATCTGAGTCTGCAACTGGTTCCGCATAGGGTTGGCGATCGCGTTACGTACATAGTTCGCGGTTGTCGCGCTGTTCACGGTGGTCGATGGACGCATGCCCATCAGCGTGCCGAGCTGAGCGTCATACTGGTCGTACTTTCCGACCTGCGGCTTGTAGTGCCCCGCGATGGTCGTCATCAGGTCCTTTTGCGTGGGGTCCAGCAGATCGACCTTTTTTACCTTCATCTTGCGCTCAAACGGGTTCCAGCCCATAACCGCCTCCTTTTTGCAGACGTCTGCAATCTAATTTCGTTTGCCTAACACCCTGCCGGCGCCGGCGATTCCCAGGGTCAGCCCGTGCAGCGAAAAGCGCGACCCGGCCCTGTTTTCTATACGCACGCGAGCGCCGGTCCCGCGCACCAGCCATTTAATCACCGACAGGTTCATGCTGTTGTCGCTCGACAGATCAAGCGATGCCGGCGTCGTCCAGTACCGCCCGGAGTCCGGGGAGCACGACACGTTCACCGAACCGGACGTAAGCTCGTCGGTAAGCAGGCGCGCCTCGCACGCGCGCACGGCGGAGTACGAGTCGTGCACATAGTCCTTTGTCTCTATGTACGCCGATATCGGCACGCCGGCGTCGGTTTCGTCATCCGGCCGGTGATTATACACGTTCCCGTCCTCGTCCCCGGTAACCAGCGTAAGCGCCAGCGCGTCGGCACGATCGCCCACGCGTCCGGCCACGTCGGCCCACTTCACACCGTCCGCGTAATCGCCGAAGCGCATCGGCGTCCCGGCGGGGAACTGGAACAGCGTCGACGCGGTCATGTTGTGGGCAAACTGCCATACGACCCAGCAGTCCTCCACGTAATTATACGCGTATACCAGGTTCGGATTATCCGACGATCCGGACGGCATAAACAGCAGGTACAGGTCCAGCTCCGCCAGGACCGCGGCGTGCGCGTGACGGTTGCGCGCGCGGTTCAGCGTCTCCACGATGTCCTGCACCACCTCGGCCCCCACCGGCCGGGGAGCGCCGTCCCCGGTGTTCAAATAGACGTTGTGATTGTTCGCCCAAAACAGGTGTGCCTGGCCCTGGATGTTGCGCACGGTGCGGCCCGCCAGCGTGCCGAGATCGTAAATATGGTTTTCGATCACCTGCAGCGGCTCGGAGGCCTCACCGGTGAACACGCAGTCTATAACGCTATTCTCCTTGTAGATCATCATGTGCGTGCGCAGGATCTCCAGCCACGTGATCCACGAGTCCTCGTCCAATAGGTCCCGGATGTTCGCCACTCCCTCTCCAGGAGTGTATTGCCGCATGTCGCCGATGTCCGAGTTCCACACCGTTTGCGGGTACTGTGTGCCGCCGTCGCGCGGGAACCCTGCAATCACCATGTTCACATAGGTATCGAGGTATTTACAGGTAAAGCCGCTGTCGGTCAGCGGAAAAGAATCGGTGCCGTCAAAATAAAACAGCTCATCCACCCCGTTTCCGTAAACGAGCACTTTCTCAAGATCGAGGTTGTCGACCGCCAGGGTGTAGTCGAAATAGTCCGCCTCGCCGCCCGTAAAACAGCGCCGAATAACGTAAGGCGAATCCGAAATGCCGGATGGAAACAACGGGCCCACAAGCTGTGCCGTGGTGGAGGAGTCAAATCTTTCTATGGGAAACCAGCCGCTGACGCCGTCGCCCACAGCCGCGTTCATGTCCGTGGTGCCGAAACGAATCTGATATTTTATTTCCGGCCATTCGGTCGACCACTCGGCCTCCGCCCCGGAAAGCGTTACAATGCCGGTGTCGTCGTCAACCGTAACCGTGCCGGCGAAATACCGGGACGTACAGAACAACCAGGAGCCTATGCCGTCGACGTAGTAATACATGTCCGTCGGCGTCCAGGCCACGAGCGACCGCCCCTCGGTGCGCAGCGCCTGGTGCACCGCCAGCCCCATAATCTTCCCGTTGAGCGTCTGCCCCACCTTCGTATAGCCGGAGCGGACGAACGTGCGGCCCTGCCGGCAGATAACGTTTCGCCCGTCGACCAGCTTGTCGTCGGGCAGTATTGCCGACGGGACCTTAAAGACCCCCTTAAATCCGGGAACGGCTATATGTCTGATTTTACCGAACATCGTGCCTCACGTAATCGGCCCCAGGAGTGTGCCTTCCGCCAGCCATGTGATATACTTATTACCTTCGACAGCTTTTCCGGCCGCGCCGCCGGCTCCGCCGCCACCCCATCTCTCCCCGCTGATGTAATTGCCGTAGACCTCCCCCCGCGAACCAGCAACTCCTGGCTGGCCAAGAAGCCCTCCCGACCCTCCGTCACCATTCCCTACATACAGATGTGCGCTACCTCCGCTAACATGTGCCAGGGGAGCGTCACTTGACCCGGCGTTCACCCATATCCCGGGAGCATCGAGCGTTCCATTTGCCCCGTCATTCCCACTATAACAATAGATATTGCCGCTGGCTGTCCCTTTTGTGCCTTTGACACCAAAACTCGCCCCACCACCACCGCCGGCACCCGCAACGGCAAGCGACGGGTAGTTACTGTAGTTCAATACGCCACGAGCTCCACCACCTCCTCCACCACCACCACCTCCTCCGGCGATCGTGCCGTTGTTAAATACAAGAAACCTTCCTGATGTAACACACAACGCTGTGCCACCAGCACCACCAGGGGCCCCGCCGGCGGCAGAATCGGCGACAACACCTCCTCCTGCACCACCTTGGCCCCCACGACCATATATCATGCCGTTGTTAATAATCCGCACTAGGAGTTGGCCTATATCCCCAGACCGAAATGCTGGTACAGCAACATCATCCGAAAAAACCCTAACCCCGGCTCCTATCAAAATAACGACACTATTGAGATTTGAGGCGGAAACTCCGGCGGCGGAAAGCACGTCCGCAAGCACAAACTTGTTTGCGTCGCTTTCAATCGGAATCCAGAACAGATGAGAACCTCTCAGCATCATGCCGGATACCCCGTTCCCGCCATCTCTCCGGATATAACCGTACCGTCGACAGCGGCAAACACGTACAGCGACATCGTGCCTGCGGCGGTAACCGGCGAGGGCTCCACGTCCTGGTCCCACGGGAGCGTCGGCCAGGTCAAAGCCCTGCCTCCGGTGGCGTCCTGAATCGCGACCACGTAGAACTCGGCGTACCCGGACGACGGAATTTCCGAGAAAGCGATCGTCGTGTCCTCGATTAGCGTCAGAACGAACACCGGGCCCGCTGGAACGTCGATCGTATAGTTCAGCGCGGCCTCATCGGCCACCGCCGTGAGCGCCGTGTTTTTCAGCACGGCGCGGCTTATCGTCTTCCACGCGGCGTCCATGTCCCAACGCAAGGTCTGGAAGGTCTCACGGATCGCCTCCTTCGTGTAGCGGATATACTGAGCGATCGCCGACGTGAAGGTCTGATCGTCCGGCTTGGCCTCGAAGACCACGTCCCAGGTGAATTTATACGCCATCGTCACACCCCCGCCTTAAAATATCCGCGCGGCACCACCAGCCAGCGAGCGCCCGACTGCCACGTTAAGAGCGCGTACCGCGTCGTCGATCCCACACCCGGATGCGACTGCCAGACCACGCCGCCAGGAAAACGGCACGCCGCCGGGAACGTAATCATCCGTCCACCGGTGGCGTCCTGAATGGTGTCGAGCAAAACCACGCCGCACGCCGGCGCGTTGACGATCGAGAGCGTAACATTCCCCGACATCGTCAACCGGTGCACGTCCCCGAGCGAACAATCGATCTGTGCCGCTCCGGAGAGCGGACCGTACAGCGCCACCGTCCGCACCGGGTTACGCAACACCGCGGAGGAGATCGTCTTCAACGCGGCGTCCATGTCCCAACGCAGGGTCTGGAAGGTCTCCCTGGTATTGATGCGCAGGTTCATCACCTCGTCGTCGCCCTTGTTGATGTCGTGGACGGTATGGACGGGCCGCGCCTCGTACGCCGTGTTCCATTCTTCGCTATAGGCCATCTACCACCTCGAAACCGCGTTCCGCGTGCTCGCGTCGCGGCGGCGCATGTTCACCCTGACAAGCTCGCCCAGGGCCTCCCGATACCGGGCGTCGTACCGCGCCTCGAGCGCGTCGTCATCGAGCACGCCGGCGCCAAGGTACGCGGCCCGTGCCGCGATGCAGGGACCGGCGGCGTCCGACAACGCGTCGGAATACCCGGTAAAATCCGACGGCAGCGCCGGCATGTACCGATAGCAATCGATCCGCACGGTAGTGTCGGCCGACAACGCCGGATACACCACTATATTGGGACCGGCCAGGCTATACTTAAGAGGGACCGGGGCCACAGCCCTCGAAAGGCCCCAGGCCTTCGCCTCCGCGTCGGAAATCGGATCGAGATACCGAAGCACGAAGCCGTCGTCGTCCAAGAGCGCCGCCCCCTTAAAAGTCTTAATGCGCGGAACCAGCGTCTCGAGATCCAGGACGGAGTCCGCGGGAAGTTCAACGTCCACCTCCTCGCGCATAAACCAGAAATCCTCCTCGCGCTGTATATCGATACAGGCGTCCTCTATCAGGCCGTTGGGGCCGACAAGCTGCGCGAGAAACGGCGCCGGGGTCGGAGAGTCCCCGAACAGCATGTACTGTACCCGGGAAAGAATAGCGGCGTACGTCATAGCGTTTCCACCTCAAAGCGGGTCATCGATCCCATCACTCGCGGGGAGCTGTCCAGCGATCTCACCTCGCCGAACGCGTACACCGGGATCTTCTCGGTCAGATACGAGTACAGCTTGTCGCTTACCTCGATCTTTTCCCCCAGGGAAAGGCGAACGGTCTGCCCGTTCAGGGTAATCGGAATCCACTTACCCCTCTGCTCATCGCGGGGGACCTCCCTGTGCCATACGACTACCGTCTTTGGCATACACCCTCCTATAATGCTCCCCGAAGACCTCCGTTTCTCCGGGGAGTCGCTTACCTAACGATTACGTCAGCTCGGTCACCACCGTCGGCGCCGTGGTACCCACACGGTAGGCTATAACACCCTTCGCGCGGATCACGGAGCAACCCAGGTTGGCCTTCCAGCCGAACGTGCAGAGCAGCCCGGTCGGGTCGGACGAGTCGGGGCCCTCCTGGTAGATAACGGAGGTTTCGTACTGCTCGTCGAGCTTCTTGTCGAGATTGGTATCGAAACCCACGTACGCGAACGCGTCGGCCGAGAGGATGAAGATGGTGTCAACATCCACCTTGTCCGCGCCGGCGACCGTGGTATACCGCAACCCGGACGTGGAAACCGCGGCACCCGCTCCCGCCGCCGTCAGCCAGTTGCCGCCCTCGACGAAGCGCAGGTGATTGCCCTTCAGCCGGCCGAACTCCTTCGGCAGAAGCTGGTTACCCGCCTTGGTGGCGTACTTCTCGACGTCCTCGAAGTTGGTCAGCGCCATCACGTCTTTCACCGCGCGGGAGGGGACCACCGCCACGTAGCAGTCGTGCACCGGGGTGGTGTTCGTCCCGGGGTCCGACGCGATGAACTCGGTGATCATCTCCATGTTGTTGATGCGCATGTAATCGACGATCTCGGCAAGCTCGGTTTCGCTGACCTTGCTTACAACCTCGTTGAGCGCGTCTGCCGACGCACCCGCGTACACAATACTCGTTGCCGTGGCGAGCAGGCGGGTGTGCAGGATGGCCTCGATCGACTGCCCCATGTTCTTCCCGGTGCCTTTCGCCAGGTTCTTGCGGGTGTTGCCCTGCCGCATGTCGAGCGCCTTGCGCGGCGAGCGGAAGAAGTTGGTGTACTCGTACAGGACGACGTCCTTGTACGTGGTGGTAAGGGCCGAGCCCGCGGCACCCAGCACGTCGTCGTAGCTTACGGCCGTCGTGACCGGGGAGCCGAAATCGAAAATCTCCACGCGCACCTGGTCGCCGGCCCGTTTCGACAGATCCTCTTTGCGCCCGAACCGGGCGAGCACCATGTGCCGCTTCGACTCCAGCACGGCCTTTTCGCTCATCGCCTGCCGCACGAGCGGCGTCATCGCGGAATAGTTTGAAGTTACTGCCATAGAACTACACTCCTATCGAATCCAGCGGTCACCCACCGCGCTCGAGTACGTCATCCAGCGTCCTCATGACCTCCAGGGAGCTGGCTCCTTTGCGGAGCTGGTCCTTGTAAAGGTCGAAACCCTTGACGACGCTGGGAGTCTGTACCGACATCGTGGTCGGAACCGCGTCCAGATTCTTCTTGATGTTGTCGACCACCGCCGTGGCGCCGGCGTCCTTAAGCTGCTCCCGGTACTTCGGGTGCCGGGCGGCCAGGAGCGCGATCGCGTCCACCGGCCGCTCCACAATCGGGTTGGCCTGGATATGACGCGCGAGCGCCGGGTTAGCCGTAAGCACTTCGGAAGCCATCTGCTTGATCATAGTCCAATCGCTTCCGAACTCGGCCGCTCCCGATAGATCGGTCACCTGCCTGTTGAGGTCACCGATGGTCTGCTCGTACTCCGCGTACCTGCCGGATACCGATTGCTCGACCCCGGCCAGCGCCTGTTGCACGTAATGGTCGACTATCTGCCGCACTTCCCCGGCGTTTATCGGCGTCTCGGGATCGACGTTGCCGAAATCGTAGGGATGGGCCGCGGCGGCAGGCGGCGCCAAGGGCGTCGCTGGCGGTCGCTCCGGTGAAACCGCGGGAGGCGGCGGAGCGGCCGCTCCCGGAACAGTGCCGGTCAGCGCGTGCGCCAACTGCATGTCGTCCAGAAACTCTTCGCGCGAAGGCACGCCCTTCAGGGCCTTGTACTTCGACTCGAGCTTCTTGAACGCCGACAGCGGCACGGACGGCTCTGCCTGTCCGGCGTCTCCGCTTTCCGGCGCGGGGACCGTCGACCCTTCGGCGGCAGGGTCAATCCGCACGTCACCGCCGACTAGATTTGAGGGATCGCCTACTACGGCGCCAGCGTCACCCTGGTCGGGCTGCCCGTCGGCAACCTGCCCCTCAATGACCGCATCCAGATTATCCATACGTCCTCCTTATGTTGAGCGGCGGCCCCGTCCCCGGGCATACGACCGGACCAGTTAACGCCGCGTCACGTCCAACACTACATTGAGGGCCCAGGCTGCTGCGCCTGCCCCGCAAGCATCTGCACAAGATCGGCCCCGCCGCCGTTCTGCGCGGGCCCGGCTCCGGCGCCCGCGGCCCCCTCCTCTCCGCCGACGGGAGGCTGTCCCTGCGCGCGCATAAACGACACGATGCGCTCCTTCAGTTGAGGCGGCACGTCGGCCAGCTCGAGCATCACCTCCGCCAGATCGACCGGCAGGTTGAGGAGACCGTTTTGCATTAGCTCCTGCATCTTCGCGTATTCGAAATACCGGTAAGTCGGCGACTGCGAGAAGAGCTGCACCGAGATGTCAAAACGAGCGTTTTTAATGCGCCCCTGGATGTCATCCGGAACCTCGACCTCGTCCCCGACGATACGCCGGAACTTCTGCGCCGAATAACAGCGGCCGGTCAACTCGATCAGGCTCCGCGCGAACATCTCCATGGACAGGCGCAGGTTGTCGTATATAGGCTCGTTCGCCGCGTCACCCTGCGCCTGCCGAAGCTGCGTCGCGATCCCCGGCGCTCCGGGGTCGCTCACCTGACCCTGAAGATCCGGGTTGTTTCCGATATAATTGAACAGGTCCTTCATGAGCTCGGCCACGTTCAGTATCTTCGGGTCGAATGTACTACCGTTCATCTCGCGCATGTCATTCAGGTTGCGCAGGCGCAGAATCCGCACGCCGTGCTCGTTGCCCGCGTCCAGAATCTCCTCGGCCGAAACGGAGTCATTGCTCGGCCCGACGGCGATGGTGCGCCAGGGAGTGGTAGCCATCTGGTAGGCCATCTCATTGAGGAGCTTATTAAAAAGCTCCTGCGGATCGCACAGCCCGCGCACCAGGCCGAACATCTTCGACTCCCAGCGCTCCTCGACCGTATCGAAATAACAGCGGACCGGCACCAGCGGAAACGTCGAAATCTCCAGGGGATTGCTCCATCCGCTTGGAATTACCAACTGGTCCTCGAAGAGCAGGTCCATGCGCATCCGAGGCTCGTCCACCACGATCTTCTCTATCTGCGAATGCAGGTCCGCCGGCACCGTCGCAAGATACGCCATAAACTCAGGCGACTCCTCAGCCACGTCGCCGTGCGCCAGGTCGATGTACATGGTCCGTCGCACGTATTCGCGCGACCACCGGGCTATGACCTCGATCAAATCGGAATCGTCAAAGCCCGGTTTAAGAAAATCCGGAAGCAGGCGCGAGCCCTTGCGGAGCCCGTCCAGTTCCGACTCGAACTTTCCGTAGCGGTGTTTGATCTCGGCAAGCGGCATCTTGACGCGATGAAGAATATAATGGCAATCCGACATATCGAAGCGCGTCCAGCGCCTGTCCGGATACACCGAAAACGGGTTGGCCTGGCCAATTACCGCCTCGCCCTTGCCGTGCGGATCGGCGAGGATGTCGGAGAGATCGCGCCGGACATCCAGGCTGATCCACCCCCACCCGATCTTTAGCGCGGTGAGCAGCGACTCTGAAAGATGATACGATCCGTAGTTCCGCGACATCTGCCACTTCAGCACGCGGCTGACAAGGTCGGCCAGCGAGTCGTCGGAGCCCTCTTCCGGCAGGGCCCTCATGTCGCTGCGTCCCTGGCGCTCCTTTCCGGAAATCACCATCAGGTGCTTCCAGATCAGGTTAAACGCCCACGAAAATTTGCCGCGCGCGTCGAGCGAACCACGAATCTCCGCGTCCCACTGATCACCGTTCGCGAATCGCAGATCGCGCTTCGCCTTGTCGAACAGCGGGCGCATGGCCGATTCGCTGTCTTTCGCCTGCTCGCGGATAATTTTTATCAAATCCCGATCGCTCATATCGCCATCGCCTTCCGTGTTACGGTAGTCCGAGGCGCGTACCAGGGCGCCGCCTTCGGCTTGATCGCTTCTTTCACAATGGAAATCGACCGGATATTGTGCCTGTGGGAAAACAACGCGTACCTGGCCGCGTCCATAAGGTGGTCCATAAACTTGACGGGCTTGTCCAGCCATCGGCCGTTTTTGTCGCGCTGGCGACAGTACCCCTGCATCTCTTTGATCATATCTACCGAGTCGGCGAGCACGAACACTCGTGGCAGCCCCTGCACGTAGGATATGCCGTCCTCCACGTCTTTCTCCGCCGGAAGAACCAATAGGCCAGCCAAGCGCATCTCCTCGATTCTGCCCGGGTCCGCGGTATCGCAGTAAATCAGGTCGCGCCCCACGCCGGCGTCCTTCAGCATGGCGATCTGCGCCGGCGTCGTAAGGCCGCCGGCGTAAAGCACTTGCTGTAAATAAACGTCGCCGCTCTCGGCCAGGCACACGCGCACTGTGGCCGCGGGCTGCGCGAATCCGAAGTCGTGGCCGTACCAGGTATCTACGATTTCCACCCCTTCCGGGATATCTTCCACAACGGACCACGAGTAGATCGCTCCCTCCAGCACCCCCCACTCTCCCAGGCGGTACACGCGGTACAAACTTTCATTCTGGCCCTTGAGCGCGTCGAGCATGGCGACCTCTTCGGGTTTCGCGAACGGGTTATCGTCGACGGTCACCCGCAGGCGCTCCGACGGAAACGCGTCCGCGTTCTCGAAGTAGTTGTGGTACACCCACGAGTTCGTTGCAAAAGGGTTGAATGTCATAATAGCCTGGACCCATGGGGACTGACCGCCACGCAGGCGTCGGAAGCATTCGAAGGCCGCGTCGGCCATAAGCTCGTTTGCCTCCTCCATCCAAACGAAATCGATATCAGTAATCGACTTCACCTTGTCTATCTCGGAGTAGTTGTTTATCGAAACGAAAACGAACTGCGAATTGCGCAGGTCGGGGATCGTCAGGACCATATCGTTCGCGTTGAAATCGTACGCCAGACCGTACTCGGAAAGACGCCGGCGAATGATATAAAGGCATGATTTCTTGAGCGACGGCATCGACTTCCGGACCACCAGGGCGCGGATCGTCCGGCGCTGTGTGATCATCTGCACTAAAAGCTTGTCCACGGCCGAGAAGCTCTTCCCCGCGTTCGTCCCTCCGTACATCAGGAGACGCTCGTCGGTAGACTGAAAGAACGCCTCATGCCTGCGGTTGAGCATCCTGTTCAGGTCGACATGCATCCGGAACGAAACCTCCGTTGATGATGAACGTCACGCGCTCGCCTTTGCTGGTAATGTCGAGAGAAAGCTTCTTGAGCGACTGGAGCTCGTTAAGCTCCTTGAGCGCCTTGAACTGGTTATCGCGATCCCCTATACCCCTGCACTCCACCAGGAATGCTTCCAGACGCTCCATGGCCAGGCCGTAGCTCACCTCGGCGTCCCGTTGCCCTAACTTGCGGAACTGATCGTAGATATGTTTTAGGTATTTCTGGACTTGCTTCGCGCCGATACCGAAGCGCTCCCCGCAATACGCGGCGATGTCTTGGATCGATATGCCGGCGACGATAAGCTTTCGGATGGTCTGGAGACGATACTCCTTCTCCGCCGCGGTGCATTTACGCGCGACGGCGTGGTCCTCGAACAGGAACTGCTCGAGGTGCTCGGGACCGAGAATCATCTCGATCGTAAGCCTGATTTTAGAGTCGAGCCTCAACGCGCCAATGCGCGAGTGGCCGATAGGGGCGCATGGTTACAGCGTGCTTTTCGCATCATGCGGACCACTCCATTTTATTGAGTGGCTTCAGGCTGGTTGAGACTTTATATATAAGAGCACGCTCTCAGATTATGTCCCGCTTGTCAAGCGCTTTTTGAGTCCTGGCGAATTCGCTATTCGGAAAATGACAGACCACCGCCACCCCCAGGTCCTCGACGGCTATGCTTACGTTGTCGGCATGACCATACGCTTTTGTGCCGCCGGGGATATCGAGTTCCCATTCCACGCCGCCGTCCCAAACCCACGAAAAAGAGGCGTTCATCTCGCTATCGTATATTCGCTGCAATATATCCTCCGGTCTCTCGCGCTTGTCATGCCGGCGCAGAGTCAACACGCCGCCCTCGCGTTTCTCGATCGAGAACAGCTCGCCCGGCCGCATGCCGCTGCGGGACCAATACTCGAATACGGAGGCGTGAAACGTGTTGCCGTAAAAGGTGAAGGTCCGGGTGGCCGGGTCAAAGTTCAAATATTTATTTGTAAGCAAAAAGGACTCCACCGGAAACAATATCCTCCAGGCCCAGCGGACCAGAACGTGCAAAGCGTCCCCGTAGTCCCTGCCGAATACGCGGGAGTGCAGCCAGTAGATAAACTCTCTGCGCGCCACGATCCACGTCTTCGTCGCCTCGAACCGAACAATCGAGACGGCGTGCCACAGATACAGGAAATACTTCATGTCATTACCTCCGTTGATTACCAGGTCACCGCGGTCGTCAGCACGGCGGCTGCCAGCCAGTAGGCCACACGCCGCCAGTCCCCGCAGGGCATGTATCCGATCGCCGCGGCCACCTGGAGCACGATCATAATCGTGGGGATTGTGCGCTCTGAAATTATCACTCGCCCCACTTCCCCGGTTCGTATTGCGTTATCGCGGGCTCCTGGTCCCGCTTATCGAGCTCCTCGTACGGGTTGGGTTCATATCTCCCTCCGCCGAGGCTGTATTCGCGCCGCTCGGAGAACTCCTCCCGCTTTCCCTTGTTCCACTGGCCGACCGGCCGAAAATACCCGACCACCCGGGAATAAACCTCGACGGGGATCCTCCGCACACCCGCGATCCTGGCGGACGTGCGCTGTCGAAACTCGGCCGGATCAAGGAGCCAGTCGATGGTCTCTTCGGAGATACCGAGGTTTTGCAATGACTCGCGCTTACTCACTTCTTCGCCGCCTTCGCCGGCTGCTGGACACCAACTGCGCGAATGGACTCGGCGAGCTGCTCCAACTTCTCCGGGTCGAACCCTCCGATCTTCCTGTTGGCCGGATGCGGCTCGATAGCATCAAGGCTGATAATTTCGATTCTGTCGTTCATTTTTTTCCCCCGCTCGATTGGTTTATTTTCCAGTTGATAAACGCGAGCACCGCGACGATGAGCGCCGAGGTCGTACCGAGGAAAACGCCCAGGCATACCAGAAGCGCGTAAGCAATGTCGCCGATAACAACATCAGCACCCATTTCAACCTCCGTTTGAAAAACTCGAAAACCGAGTGTACTGCCGCTCGAACCACAGCTCGACCGTGCCAAGCGGGCCGCCTCTCTGCTTTTTAACCAGCAGGTCCACCATCTGGCCCGAACTCGACAACTGGTCCCGCTCGTCCTTCGGATGCAGAAACATAACCACATCGGGGTCCTGCTCGAGATCGCCCGATTCGCGCAGGTCGGACAGGTCCGGCTCTCTGTTTTCGGCCGAACGCGATAACTGGGCGCAGCACAAAAGCGGAATCCTAAGCGACTTCGCCAGTGCCTGAAAGTCGCCGGATATCTCGCCGAGCTGCTGGTACCGCTGCAGATTCTTCGCGCCCGAAAGCTTGACCTTCTGGATATAGTCGACCACTACCAGACCCAAGCGCTTCTCCTGGTGCCGGCGCTTCACCATTCCGCAAATCTCGTGGCAATACCGACGGTCATCGACGATATCGAGGGCGAGCTCCCGCCCGGCGGCCAGGGCCTCCGACGCTCTCATGCGCTCGCCGTCGGAGAGCGTGCCGGATTCAAGCCGCTGCGTATCCACTCCGGCGAGCACGCCGATCGCGCGATCGCGCAGCTCGTCGGCGGTCATCTCCAGCGACACGTACAGCACCGGCTCGGTTTTCGCCACGTGCACCGCAAGGTTGAGAGCGAGTGCACTCTTCCCCTTGCTCGTTCGCGCCGCGAGCATGTAATACCGACCGGCGCGGAATCCCTTGATCAGGTAGTTGAGGTCAGAGTACTGCGTCCGGTGGACCGGCACGGTGTCGCGGAGATCGTCGATACTCACCGAGCACAGGGAGCGCATGGACTTCACCGTTGACGACCGGTCCATGCGTATTTCCAAAAGCTTCTCGTCAAACTCAGCGAGCAGCCCGTCTACGTCCTCAACCGCCCCGGCCATGCGGCTAACGAGGTCCGACCCGAGCGCCTGTGCGCGGCGCCGCTTCGCCAGGTCGATCACCGTGTCGATCACCTGGTCGATGTCGTACACGTAGAATTCCCGGTAGTATTCGACCAGTCCCTCGCGCCCCCCAGCCTTCTCCAGCGCGCCGTGCTCGGTGAGAAACGAGACCACGGCCGGAAGCGACAGTGCCGCCCCCTTGCGCGTCATGGCCGCGATTGCCTTGAACACCACGCGGTTGCCCTGAAAATAAAAGTCGTCGGGCATCATGCGCTCGACCGCGCGGAAAAGCGCCGCCTGCTTGACCAGGGCGGAGCAGATAATCGCGCGCTCAGCGTCGTCGTCCGCTATAATGCTTCTCGATTCCACAGGGACCCCCATAACCGCCTATACGTAACCCTTCGGGGCGCGCACTACCGGAGGCCTCGACGATGGGCGCGGCTCTTCGGCCGGAGCGTCGTCGTCCAGCACGCACCCGGGAACCAGCTCGTTCCACCGCAAAATCAGCTGCGACGGCAAAAACCGCCACGGCTGAAACTTGTTGCGCCGCCTCGCGACCGCCAAAAGGAGCTCGGCCTTTTGCCGGAACACAAAGTCTCGCCTGTCCGCATCGTAGCCGTCCAGAGCGGATAGCACCGACCGTACGGCGCCAAGCTCTTTGCCTGTAAGAGCAAGCTTTTCGCCGTATAATTGCGCATAATCGCGAATAAACAGCGCTATTATCGATTTGCGCAGCTTCTCTCTTTCCTCCTTCGCGGCCGCTTTGAAAGGGGTCAAAGACCCGTCAGGGTCTTTATTGTCTTTAGTCTTATTCTTTGGGTGACATTTTTGTCGCCCCCCCCCCGACATTTTTGTCACCCCTCCCCCCCCGACATTTTTGTCACCCCTCCCCTTAATCTGTCCGGATTGCAGGGCATCAAAAGCTTCGCGTATGTATATATGGCGTTCACTGCCTTTGTCGGTTGGGATGATGACGACGTCGATATGACCGGCCTTCTCAAGCGCCTTTACCCAGCGCTGGATAGTCCGCTCGCTCTTACCGTAGAGCTTTTCAAAGTACTCATTCTCCTGGTCGGAGAACCCCCTCTTATCACAGCAAGCCGTGATCTCGCCGTACAACAACTTGGCGCCGTCGGGGATTTCTTTTTTGTACCGGACCGAAGCCGGAATGATTGCGTAATAAGCCTGCACCGCTACCTCCCGAGACCAATGAATTTAATGACGCGAGTCGCCAGCGGGGCCAGCTGCATCGCCCGCTCAAACCGCTCGCGCGACGTGAAGTCATAGCACCACACCTTCCGAAACAACCCCAGGCGGCGAACGCTTTTCGTGTATCCGCCCACAACCGGCAACCGCCGGTCAACCTCAACGTGCCTAAAAAATCCCATCACCCCTCCCGTTTTTTCGCAACGCGCGCCCGCGTGCCCATTTCCCATAGCGGGATGAACGAGTGGACCGTGTCCACCATCACCTGGAACGCCTGGTCCTCGCTTGCGTTGTCGAAGAACTTCCCGATGAATTGCTCGGCATACGCCACGTAACGCAGAGCCGCCTGGCGGTTGTCCTTCACAGTCAGCTCCACGACGGCCAGGCGGAGAAAACAGTACGGCGACTGCCCGGCACCGCGGAGCAAATTGCACATCTCGACGACCGACAAAGGGCGGTCGAAGTCCAGATCAAACCGCTCGGCATTAGCCATACCAGCCTCCCGTAACGATTAAAAAAGCCGCCCCTCACGGAAAACCGGAGGAGGCGGAGCGGCGTCTTCGCGATTAACGGCATAGTCCGATCGCTGTGCGAACTCGCGCGGCAGCACGTCGCGGATGGTGATAACGCGCCCTTCCCAGCGATCGCGCTCGTTGTGAAAGGTCACAACCTGGCTGTACACCTGGGCGCGACCGGATAGAAAATCCTTCCCGTGCGCCGTCACGCGCCACTCGCCGCGCTTCGCCGCCGGCTCTACAAGGCCCCAATAACGCAGCTTATTAAAGTTGGCGATCTGCGAGTGCGATAACCCTATCCTCGCAATATTCGCGGACCCATGACGATCGAGAACGGCAAGCGCACGCACCAGCCCTACGTTAAGAGAGTGCGTGTACTTGGCGATCTTCCGCCCGCACGTGGGGCACACCGACGATTCATCGCGCCGCTTCATATCCCCCTCCTCGGCTGCGGCAAGAAAACCCCCGCCGGGCTCTACGCCCGACGGGCAGCAGCCTGAAAGCCGTTGTACACCCCGCGGTGAGCCAATGGTCTACCCGCGATGCGCCGGGAACTGGATTCGAACCAGAACGCACTGGAGTGCCGGCCAGCACGCGCTCCGCGCCCCGGCTATGATTGCTCCTGCTGTGCTAGCTTGACCTTCTTGCCTTTCCCCTTCGGGTCGACCGGGAAAGGAAGTGCTGGCTGTTTGATGTTCTGCTCGTAGGCCTCGGCACGCCCCCCCTCAAGACTCATATGCACGGTGCTGCTCGAGGAGGCCTCCCGGGCGAGCTTTGAATAGCACAGAATTTCATACGCTACCATCGTCCGGTCCTTTTCCGACGGCCAGAACCTGACGACCAGGTGGATGTCCCTCGCTTTTTTTAGCTCCATCGCGGGGTCCAGGCAGTTCGCAATAACCTTCTCCAGCTCAGCGTCGAAGCGCCTGACGGCCTCACCGCCGGCGATGGTGTCCAGTGATACCGTAGTGTAATCGCTCATCGTCCCCTCCTTAATCGACCAGGTCGCCCAGGTCCTCCCAGCCCTGCTGTATGGAGAGCAGCACCAGGTAACCGATGAGATCGACCACGTCGTTTTTACGCAGGTCAGCGCCGTTGTTGCGGATCCTCGCGATCTTGTCGTCGATGCGCGCCCGTATTAGCTCATCCGCCGGAACGCGCGAGAATATTGCCATAGGAACGATCGCCGAGTTTCCGTATCGACGGTTCTTTTCCAACAAAAAGTGCTCAACCTGGTCCAGGAATGCGGGAATACGCTCGACCATCGAGTCGTCCCTCGCCGGCACAACAACCGCCGGCGGCATGAAGGCGTACTCCTCGCCGTTCCAGATCGCGCGGGCCTCTTCGCGTGTGTCGCATCTGCGCGTGCGCTTTTCACACTCCGCGCAGCGGACGTAAAACTGCGCCCCGCCCGGCGCTTTCGGGAGTGGAACGATATACGCGTTCTCACTCCCGCACTCCTCGCACGGCTGCAAACTTTTCTTACGCCCCATCGTTTCTCCTCCTCCCCCAGTCTTTCGCCGCGTCGGCCAGGTCGTCGAATACCGGCGCGTCGAACAGGTTCCGGCACGCGCAGGTAACGCAAAAACCGATCTCACCCTCCCGCCCCGGGCCGTGCGGCATGTAATACCAGCGCGGTGTATCACCGCATCGCGGACAGGGTGATAGCTCATGATGGCCGGTTTTATGGCGTGCCATCAGGCTTCCTTCTTCGCCCAGTAGTCCAGCCAGATGATGTCCTTCTGGTTCGCCAGCCAGGCGCAGAATTTATAGTGCGAAGGGAACACGTACTCCTCGTTGTTCCTCGCCTCGGCCCGGCGCACACGCACCGAGCAGGCGATCTCGGCGAACCTGCCCAGGGAAAAACCACGCCTCACGCTCTTCGGCATCTTCGGCATCACGACACCTCCTTCCGGTCATCGTAAAAAAACTGCCACACCGGATAATCGAGCAAATCGCAAATCTGCTGAATGCGGGCCAGCGACGGAAAGACACTGTGCTCCAGCGCCGACAGGCTCGCCTGCGTAATACCCATCATGGCGGCAAGCTGCCCCTGTGACAGACCTTTCAGCCTGCGAAGCTCGACGATCCTCTTGCCATACCCGGCAATCACCCGGCCCTCTCGCACCCTGGACTCACCGCCCCCTTCTCGCGCTCGTAGGCGTCGAGTGCCGCCTCAATCATTTCGCGAGGCTTGAGACCGTCGCGAAGGCGCAGAGAGTGAAAGCGGATTAAATCCTTGCGATCAATACGAACAGCCAACTGTTCTCTATTCATGCAGAAATACCGCCTATTTAGCTATCTACAATCGTCATCTTTGCCTGTTTAGCTACTTTGTCAACGAAAAATTGTATTATTTTCTAATTTTTTATTTTTCTTTATTCTTCTGGATTGCGATAATAAGGTATGTTCTATGGGAAAAAACTAAAAGAAATAAGAGAAAAGCGAGGGTTAAAACAGCGCCCTATTGAAGAAGCGCTTGGTCTCAGTAACTCTACCCTGGCTAAATGGGAGAACAAAGCATACCCACCACTCGATGGCATAGAGCAAGTGTGCAATCATCTTGGGGTGCCATTATGGCAGTTTTTCGTAAAAGATATCGGAGAGATAGCCAACCATCCAATTCGAAACATCGATGAAATCGACCTCGAAATTTTAACCGCCATTAAGAATCTGGACAAAAAAACCCGCGACCAGGTTCTGTACGCCTTCCGCGACATTTTGCAGGCACTGGTCGAGGCCAAAGAACGTTCTTGACTTTTTCGCCTTTCTCTTTAATCTTCCGTTACACACCATAGAGGAGGATTATATGTATCCTATCGCTTTTATAACAGCTCTTGGATTCGGCGCTCTCGGCACTATAGGGTCAATTCTATTTTACATTGACTCCTGGAAAAGCCTGCACCTAATCGAAGGAATTTCCCATAAATTTCTAACCATCGCCACCATTCTAGGCTTTGGTCTTTTCTTTATGCCCGTGATAATTGCATCTTTTCTCGGCATGATTCTCATCCAAAAAACAGATTCTGCTCTGCAGATTATTGTTAAACTGGCTGTCGGATTCGCCAGCATGTTCTGGGTACCAGGCATCATCCTTCACTTGTGGTTTTCGTTTTTGGTATGGGTATATAGATAAAAGAGGCCGGGCTATGGAGAACCGTACTCCCGTAGTTTTCGGATATCCTCAATTGTTAATTGCCGCGCGACGCTGCGCGAGACACCGTCGAGGGCCCTCTCGATATCTTCTCTCGACATCTCCTTAATCGCCTGCCCATAGACATCCCTGCGGAGGTCTTCCACAGAGGCCGGAACAAAATCGGGCTCAACAGTGGGGCGCTTATTCTTCTCATCGTTACGATCAACCACAAGTCTCGTGCCGTCCCCGTAGAGCATCTCGAATCTAACCATCGAGTTCGCCTTAAAGTAACAATGCAATATTTTATCATACCTGGCGGCAACGCTTGCCTCATGGGACGCGAAATCAACACCATACAGCCTCACCGATCGACCACTACCAGTGACAACATCTCGGCAACCATAGCAATATGATAATATATCGAGCGTTTGTACTTTCCGTTGTCCATGAGGCGCCCCAAGGTTCAACACTACCTCCTCCTGCGAGCTCCCCATCAATCGAACCGCTGCTCCATATACCGGATCATCGTTGACCCTACCAACGGATGCGCATCCCAAAACTAAAAGAATCAGCAACACCGCTCTTTTCATTAGGCCACCCCTCCGTTCAAATCACTCAAAATATAAATATTGACTAAGCTGCCGTCAAGCTTTTTGCCATACAAGGCCTCCCTGGCCGGCCCTCCCGAGGCCGGCGGTCTACATCCCTATTTGCCATCTTCGCGGCCCTTCGGCGGGCATAGCGCCGCCAGGCGCCGCAGGAGCTCGAGTATCTCGCTCCTCACGTCCCTGCAGTCCATCATGAGATCCTCCTGATTGACGGGATTGCACCGCGCGGAAAGCCGATTGCAAAAATCTATCGATTGTACACAAAAACATCATAAATCACTTGAAAAACCCCTGTAAAATGCCGAAATATTATCGTTTAAACTAAAATTTTAATTGCGTTGACAACGCAAAAGCTATATATTAGTAGGGCATTAAATCAAATATATACACAATAGACTCGCTGTAAGAGTCAGAGAGGGGAGGACACTATGAACCTCAAAAAGCTCGAATCGGAAGTGATGATCAACAGCATCAAGCTCAACGATGTGCTTCCGGGCTACATGAAAGAACACAAAGGAAAGCACGTCGCTTTCAACGACGGAGAGGCCCACTTTTGCGACACACTGGACGAGTGCGTCGCTATCGGCATAAAGAAATTCGGCGAGGATGTCGGTTTCGCCGTCAAAAAGGTCTCGATGGAAATCACGATACTCTCTTCCCTTGTTACGCTTTAGCACGACATGATTGTCAGGCGCAGCTCAAATGGTCTTTTCGAATTCGATGTCGTCGTTATCGGCAAGAAAAAGAAAAGGAACCTTAGGGGACTAATCGACACGGGGAGCATGACCTGCGCCTGTACCTATGAGGTCATTACCACTCTTCAGATCAGGCCCATAAGCTGGGATCGCGTCAGCACCATCGACATGCAGACTCGCAACGCGTTTACCTATATCAGCGACATCGAATTCGATGGTAAACGGCGCAAATCCCCCATAATCCGCGTAAGCAGTCTCCCGAACGGAATCCACTTTATACTCGGCATGTCGATTCTGTCACACTGCAAAATGCTTATCAACGGCGACCACATGGATATTCAATGGAAGTAGCCCCGGGAGTGAAACGCTCTATTCGACTCAACTATACCATGAGAACGCTATGAGAACATCGTAAAAAATGCAATTCCATTTTCCGACTTTTAACAATTAATTATTGACTTTTTCGGCCTCTGGTAGTACTGTATAAGGCGGTAATACTTAACAGGCGACGTGGTTTTGTGGATCATAATCCGCGTGTCGGGGGTTCGAGTCCCTCCTCCGCTACGTGAAAGGACGGTAAGGTTTCCGTCCTTTTTGTTTTTTATGATTGCCGCTCATAGACTTCGGGCTGGGATGCATATTCTCCGCGATCCCGGCAATCCTTTTCGGTCCTTTTTGCTTTTTCGATCCCATAAGCAGAGCAGTGGCTTTGCCGACAGTTTAATGCTTACCGGACTATCCACAAACCATTTTCAAATTGAACGCTTAGCTCATCCCTCCTTCGCCCCTCCATATAACCGAACTGGACAGAAGGCTTGTGGGCAAGCATGAATTCCACAGCCTCGCCCGGTGTGAGAAGATCGAAGGCCCACCACACCGCCATCTCCGCTACATATTCGTTTATCATACCATTCCAGAAATAAGGTTGTTCTTCCGCATCATTAGGGCGCGCTCCGGTGGCCGTAACCGGAACCCGAATGTCGATATAATTGGTTGGGGCGAATTCAGCGAAGCCATGGTAGCGTGTAAGAAGCTCATGGTGCATACCCAGGGACCGCCATCTATCCAGGCGCTCTCCGGCCGTCGACATTCCAAAGGGAGTTTTGGCGTAACCGATAATCCGCGCCTCTTCCATTTTCTGAAGCACGAAATCGTTTAGCCGTCTGGCTTTTTGCCTGCTGGTGTTCATGGGATATGCCCCTACTCCATCGCGAATGGGAGTAATATCACCCGCAAATCCTCCCGGTCTTCCGGAAATCTCCGATATGGGCTTTCTGGCTCTTACGAATAAGGCCCGTCAATCTCGACGGGCCTGTTCTTTTTTCTGTTGTATACCGTTTCGGGCGCAATTTTTTTGGGCGGAGGCGTTTTTAGGCGTATCCCCGTTCGTATGGACTTCAACAATTTTTTCCTGTCATCCTTTTTTCTTTTCATGTCGTACACCGCTTTTACAATAACACCAAAACTGGCAGAAGTGTCAATAGAAATATCGGCCTTCGATAAAATGGAGTTTTTATTCCGGAAACGGATTGCCGCCTCTCTCGCCAAAGGTTGCGCGCCGGGCTTTCCCCGGAGGTATTATGCTATCCAAAACGGCCTTTCACTCGTAGTATTGAAGTCTCACTGTATAATGGCGATAGCCTCTATTTCGACCAGCGCCCCCATTGGCAGGGCGCCGACCTGATACGCGGCGCGCGCCGGGTAATCGCCCGTAAACTGCCGCTCGTAGACTTCGTTAACCGCGGTAAAATCGGCCATATCTTTCAACAGGACGGTCATTTTGGCAACATGATTAAACCCCAGCCCGGCCTCCTTCAGTATGGCATCAATATTCTTGAATACCTGTTCGGCCTGCTCGGCGGCGGTGGCTCCTTTGATTTTCATGCTTTCCGGGTCCAGCGGCAGCTGCCCTGAAATAAACAGTAAATTGCCCGCCAGAACCGCCTGTGAATACGGCCCTATGGCCCTCGGGGCCTTGTTTGAGGATATTATCTTTTTCAATTTTTTGCTCCTTTAGGAAAAAATTTGCAATTGCAAGGCGGTATTTTATCCGTCCCCAAAAACCCTTATTCTCTTTGTTTCAAGGGCGCAGCCGACATGGGCACCGGGTTCTTTCATCATCTAAAAATTTGATATATCACTATCTCAGAAAAAAGAAAAAACCTCGCTGAGCACCCTCCCTCTTTCACCGCCTTAAAACCAGTCCATGATCCGCTGAAGTTTTCCCTTCTCGAGGCGTATGGCCGCCTCGGGGCATATCTCCATGCAGCAATAACATCTTATACACGCCGTATAATCATATTTCGGAACGCTTGCTCCGTCCTCCGCAGTCCCGATGGCCTCCGCCGGGCAGATGGTCCTGCACTGATAGCACAGCGTACAACGGTCCGGCGAGGGCAAGGGCTTTTCCACCCAGAGATTGCGGAGAGCATCCATCTTTAGCACGTAATCCCGTAGGCGGGAGGAAAGCCTGGAAGCGGGCACTTTGAAATCCCGAACCGCTATGTCAAGAAGCTCTACTCCTTTTATCTCGATGTCTTCCATTCTTCCGACACCGAGTCCCCTCGCCGCGGCCGAGCTTATGGTGGCGATATTGGCGGAATCGAGACCGATCAGTCCGGCGGCAACACTGTCCACCGCGACGGCGTCGGTGCCGGCAAGCACCACGCCGATTTTTCGCGGCGTACCGGAAGGGCCGGGCCCATCCCCCTCCATCCCCATAATTCCATCCACCAGGTGAAGCATGCTTCTTTTTCCGGAGAAGATGGCCGAGAGCGCACCGTAAAGATCCAGTATCAATTCCGGGAACTCATCCCCGGTTCCGGCCCTCATATGCCATCTCGATTTGGCAAGACCCGGTATCGTCCCGAAAAGATTTTTAACAGCGCAGGTCAGCCGCGTTATGGCGTGTGTCTTGAGTTTAGGCAGGTTAAACAGAATGTCCGCCTCCAGGAGCGGCCTGGCGACCTCGAACCTTTTAAACCTCCTTGCCTCGTCGTTCATGATAACCGCAACGGACCTGTTGTCGAACACCTCCAGTCTCTCGGCGGCAATGATCGCATCGTAACCTGTTTTCGCGGCGACCCTTTCGAGGCTCTGGAAGGCAGGGGACTCCACAAGAACAGGGGTTCCGCCGTGGGCCTTCACTATGCGGACGGCCGCCGCGAAGAACGCAGGATTGGTAACCACCGCTTTGTCGGGAGCGCTGGCGTTCAATAAATTCGGCTTGAGAGCGACGCGGGCGCCGCGAAACCGCCCGGAATCGAACCCGATATCGTGGAGTGCCCGTACGAATGCTTCATCGAGTTCATTATCATCATACCCTTCGCAACGGCGTATGGAAACACGGGTCTTCGCCGTCATCTTCCGGTGCTCCCACCGTCTTTAAGCCGCACCTCCCTGGCGACCAGGTATGGCCGATTATATCCGCCCGGATTGTTAACAAACAGGGCCCTGATCAGTACGACATCCCCATTGACTAGATCCCGCACATCCCTTTCGCAATAGACGTCCGCGATCCCGGTAAAGGTATTTGCCGGTCCCTTGCCCATCATCAGATTGAATATGAGTTTTCCGTCCTTTCTCTTTACGTTGGCCGCGGTTCCGCTCCATTCCACGGAGAACCCGCCGTACAGGTACGGACTTCGGGCAACCGTGTCGAATGCCACCGGCTCGAATACGCGCTCCTCGATCGAAAGGGTGTAACTTTTCAGGAATTCCGCCCTCTCCCTGACGGAAAATCCCGCGTTACTGTTCAGTATTTTGTTAATGAGGAGAAGGGCCTCGTTATAAAGTTCCTTTTTAAGCAAAGAGCGGGCGTTATTGAAATCGGCAACGACCTCTTCATTCGAATAATAGAATACCGGTGTACGTTCCCTTCGTATCTTATCGATCAGATCGTGCCTGCTGCCGTCGATTGTCGCCATATCGATTCGGTTGAAATCCCTCGAGGGGCGTTTCGTGTAGGGGTCAATCAGGCCGACCAAAACCCGCCCGTAACGCAGGCCGATGAATACAAAGACGCAAATGGAGATGACGGCGATTGCGGCTGGAAGCCATCTTCGGAAAACACGGCTGCGTCCAGGTTTACTTATCGCGGGGATAACGCCCCTGCGCCTATCAGTAGGTATTTGGAGCGGAACAAAATCGTTCAGGCGGGCTGAGCGCTGGAATTCAACGAAATCATGCGCCCTGCGTATCGCGGATACGGCGCGAATGATATGTCTGTCGTTTGGAAAGCGTTGTATCGCCTCGATATAGCGGGTAAGGGCGGCCGCCGCGCTTTCGGCGCCTTTCAGGTAGAGGAAGAGTTCCAACCGTACCAGAGGAGGATAATTTCGGTCCAGAGAGCGCAGTCTATTAAGAACCGGCTCTATCCTGCCGATGGCGCCGGACTGCAGATACTCCACCGCGAGAAGGAAAAGCGCATGAGGGTCTGGATGCGCGGCCGCGGCCAGTCTTTCCAGGACAAGTACGGCATCCTCGTGCCGCTTCAAGCCGGCCAGTCGCAGCGCCTCTTTCAGCAGGGGATTTTTCGTATTCACTCGATGCCAACGGGTATTCAGGTTCGCCGGCGATCACGCGGTCCTATGCGGCCGCGAGTTATCGCTTCCCGCGGAACAGCTCGTTTATCTCTTCAATTATTGAAAGATTGTCGTCCCTGCTCTTGCCGATTATATAGCCCACCAGGACGAAGATTAAGATTAATACGGTTTTTAACACCCCGATCGTAAAGAGAAGAACCCCGAAAAGAAATCCGGCGAACGCGCCGGCCGCTTTTCCGGGGTTTCTGTTAATCCATTCGCCGGCGGCGCCCAGGAAGCTCATCACTGCTTGACCCTTTCCACGTAATCACCAGTGCGGGTATCGATTTTTATTACGTCGGATTCGTTTACGAACAGCGGGACATGGATCATCGCCCCAGTCTCTACCTTGACCGGCTTGGTTACGTTCGTGGCTGTATCGCCCTTTAGCCCGGGCTCCGCGTAAACGACCTTCAAGTTTACGAATGTGGGCGGTTCGATGCTGATCGGTTTACCTTCATAAATGGATATATCGACGGTATCGCCCTCTTTGATGTAATCCAGGATATTCCCGACATATGATTTCGCCACAGGCTCCTGTTCGTAGCTTTCGGTATCCATGAATACAAGCGAGTCCCCTTCATCGTATAGATACTGCATCTTTTTCGTTTCGATTCGAACGTCCTCCACCTTCTCGCCCCCCCTGAAAGTCTTATCGACGATGGCGCCTCTCATCAGGGAACGAAGTTTGGTTCGGACAAAGGCCCCGCCGCGGGCCGGCTTCACATGCTGGTATTCGACCACGGAATACAGGTTTCCATCGACTTTTATGACCATTCCCCTCTTGAAATCATTGCTCGTTATCATGGAGTACTCCTCACACTATATGAATATCTTTTGATGATTTCGTCAGTATCTCGGAGCCTCCGTCGGTGACCAGCACCACATCCTCTATCCGAACACCGCCCCTGCCCGGGATATATATTCCCGGTTCCACCGTTATTACCGTATTCTTCCCTATCCTCGTCCGGCTACCGGTTTTAACTGCCGGGAGCTCGTGGACCTCCATGCCAACGCCGTGTCCAAGCGAGTGCCCGAAAAACTTACCGAATCCGGCCTCCGCAATCAGCCCGCGCGCGACGGCGTCGAGTTCCCCGCATCGTACTCCCGGCCGGACGAACTCTATCGCACGCTCCTGCGCGTCCCGGACAATTCCGTATATCCTGCGAAGGTCGTCATCAACGCTATTGACGAAGATCGTTCTTGTCAAGTCTGAATTATATCCCCTGAATTCGCACCCCATGTCGATGAGAAGCGCATCCCCCTTTTCGATCCTTCGGGTCATGGAGGTGATATAATGCGGCATGGAGGACCCCGGCCCGGACGCGACAATTGAGTCAAAGGAAGATTTCCTGCAACCATTTTTCCTGTAGAAGTATTCTATCTCAATTGAAACGTCCCATTCGATCAACCCGGGCCTCACGATCGAGAGAAGGTGGGAAAAGCAACTGTCGGCCAGGTCCACCGCCGCGCGGATGGCCTCGATCTCCTGTGGCCCCTTCTCCATCCTCAATTCATTGGCCGGGCTGCCGCCCTCGCATAGGGAGACCGGCGCGATCGCCTTCGCGAGAAGGCCGGCCTGAAAGAGCGTCGCGCTATGGTCCTCCACGAACAGCCTTTTAACGCGTTTGCGTTTCAGTATTCTTCCGACCGTCCTTTCGCATGGCCCCTTAAGCAGGACAAACTCCATGTCCGCTGGAATGATGGACCGCGCGTATTCCTCGTATCTGGAATCCGATATGAAATAATCGCCGTCTTTCGTCATGAGCAGCAGGGCGGAGGAGCCCTCGAATCCGGTGAGGTATCGAATATTGACAAGATCCAGAATCAGGAAGGGAAGCCTTTCCTCGCGTTCGAGCCGCTTTCTCAGTTTATCGAGTTTCATTTGGCGCCGGAAGCCCCCTTAAGAAAGTCGAGAAGCCCCAAGAGACCCGCTATATACGAGTATGGGCCGAACCCGCTGATCTGGCCGACGCACACGGGAGCGATCATCGATTGCCTTCTGAACTCCTCCCTGGAGTGAATATTGGACAGATGCACCTCCACCGCCGGAATTTTTACGGCGGCTATCGCATCGCGCAGAGCGATCGAGGTATGCGTATATGCCCCCGGGTTTATGATCATTCCGTCGAGGTGGCCTATTCCATGAATATAATCTATGATCTCGCCCTCCCCGTTCGACTGGAAGAATTCCACGTCCGCGCCTGCGGCCGCGGCTTCGGTTTTTATTGACGAGTTCAACTCATCGAGAGTCAGCCTCCCGTATATGCCGACCTCACGTTTCCCCAGCATATTGAGATTGGGGCCATGTACGACCGCGATCCTTCTCTTTTTCATGTCGTTTCCCCTTGTGCTTTCGAAATCATGACGGGACGACCGTCCCGTTTCCTCACACTATCTAGAAGGGCCGCTCCCGGTATCGGCCCGGCTTCTCCGGCTGTTTACTTTCTGAAATTATAATACTCCGAAAGATTCTCCGCCTGGACCTTGATTGCCGCGTTTTCGGGCCCCGATTCGACCTCTCTGAGCAACTCTTCGGCCTTCGTATAATTTGCGCTTTCGTTCATCAATATCGCCAGATTGATCCTCGCCTTCATCGCGAATTGGTTGTCGGGATCGGAGGTGTCGATCAATCGCTGAAAATGGCCGGCCGCAATGCGCGCGTTTTTATGATAGGTCATGCTAATAATTCCCAGAAAAAACAAAGCCTCCTCCCTGTATTGGCTTTCATCCGCGGCAAGCCTCCCGAAATAATAACTGGACTGATTGTACTGCTGCCGTTCGAAATACATCTTCCCGGACAGATAGTTGAGAAGCGGGTCGTTGCCCGAGTACCTCTTTAAATAAGTCGAGTACAGGGCGAAATTTACCGGATCGCCCTTTAGATAATAGTAAAAAAGCGCCTCTTTTACGACCGTTTCGCCTGCCGGATATTTCAGGATGCTTCGAATTCCAGAATTCGTCATCTCGACGGCTTTTTCAATCTTGCCCGTTCGGAACAGGGCCGTTATTCTAAGGATAAGCGCCCGGTCCGCGTGTTTTGCCGCCGACATTCGGTCGAGAACCTCAAGCGCCTCCCCGTATCTGCGGCCGTTTGCGTAAAGACCGGCCATTTCGATCCTTGCGTCGTCTATGATCGCCGAGTCGGGGCATTCCGCCGCGAGCTTCGAGAAATAATCGATCGAAATCTCCTCCCTGCCTTCGGCGGAATAATATATTCCAAGAATAAACAGCGATTCTGCATAGGCTTCCGATCCCGCGACAAGCCGGGCAGGTACGGCCTGCGCAGTCCATATATCGCCGGCTTTTAATGCCCCTTTCGCCAAAATCAGCATATCGCCTTCCTCCAGCGCCGTGGCCGGCAGTGCCGACAGCGTGCGGTACGCCATTTCCGGGTTCTTTTCCAAATAGTATGCACGCGCGAGATACAGCGCCATGCTCGCGGCTCTGGCGTCATCCAGCTCGGGGCGCGATTCGTCCGTGGCGAGAACGATGATCTCGCGAAAGCGTTTCAGATGGAACAGACATTCCACCCGGCCCAGAAGGGCCTCCTGCGCCATCTCCCGGCCCTGTACCGAGAGATACTGCCGGTAAAACTGCTCGGCACGCGCGTAATCGCCCGCGGCAAAGCCCGCGCCCGCCCATAAAAAAAGGATCCTGCCGGCGCTCTCCGAACGCGGATAATTGCCGACGATAGACTGAAGATAGCGGGCGTTGTTACCGCCCTTTCGGCCGAGCTCCTGTGCGAAATCATATAACACGCTCTCCACTCCGGGATGGCGCGCATGCGCGGATTGCAGGATCTGCGCCGTTTTCTCAGCGTTTTTAAGATCAGAGGCTCCGGTGTATAACTCAAGAAGCCGCACCAGGGCATCGTATCTTTTTTCGGCACCCGCCGACGATACGTACCGGTTTAGAAGCTCGACCGCCTGTATATATTCATTTTTCAACGCGTGCGCCATCCCGAGATAATAAACGGCCTCCCTGAGATATGGCGATGAGGGGTTGATCGCCCTTATTTTATTGAATCCGTTAATGGCCGCCTCGGGATCGTTGCGTTCCAGCGCGACCCTCGCGATGAGGAACTGGACCTGGTCATTCCCCTCATTTTCGGGATAGGTGTTGATGAGAAGCGAGAGTATCCTTTCGGCGTCCTCATAACGCTTTACATCCACATAAACCCTGGCCAGAAGGGATAGCGCCCCCCGTTGCTCCTCCTGGTCGGGCAGCGAAACCGCGTCCTCCAGGTAGGGTATGGCCTCGGCTGGATCCCTCTTGAGGTAAATACCGCTCAGTACGAGCGCCGCTCGGCTTCGCAGGGCCATTATGCGTGTCGAGCTGCGCACCTCTTCGAGCAGCTCTATGCCCTCCTTTTCGTTATTCTGCCTGATGAGAATGTTTCCGAGCTCGTATTTGGCGTGGTAATACCATTCCGAAGACTTTCCGATTAGCAGAAAGGATTCGAGGAAGGATTTCGCGGAATACGTGTCTCCCAGGGCAATGGAGGACATCGCCTTGAAATACTGAGCGTCACAGTAGGGCGATTCCCTGAGCATTGTCTCCGGTATGCCGTAAAACGCCCTTAGCGCGTCGCGGTGTCTTCCCTTTAACTGGTAAATCCTTCCTATTATCATCCGGGCCTGGGCGTCACCGGCCCTGTCGATTTTCGAGCTTATCAGCGACTCGAGTAGTTTCTGCGCCTGGTCATAATCTTCGTTTAGAAAGAGCGCCCTGCCTATCCACACGACCCGCTGGGCGTTTCGGGAGACATCGGAATTTTGGTTGATGGCCTCCTTCCATTCAATTACCGCCTCGTCGTATCGCGCCTGTTGGAAGTATATCTCGCCTATCCTGTCCAGGGCCGCCACTGTAAGCATCTCGTTGCGACTCTGGGAGATGAACCGCTTGAACTCCTCGATGGCGCGGATGTAATTTTTCAGATAATAATTGGATTCCGCTATCCAGTAGCGGGACTCATGGCACAGGTCCTGCGCCGTGCAGATGAGCAGGAAGCGGTTGAACTCGAATATCGCGTCTTTGTATTTCTTCTGATTGAAGATCGAAAGGGCCAGGTAGTACCAGGCGCGGTCGCGGTACTCAATCCCATCACCCGAATCGATTATCTTTCTGAACAGAAGCTCGGAGGAACCGTAATTTCCGGTCCTGAACGCCTCGGTGCCCTGCTCGTAGAGGGCCTGTGCGCCCATGGCGTAAGCGCTCGATCCCCATATCGTGAAGAGCGCCACCGTTATTACAATTGAAAAGCGGAATGATTTCATTTCATCGAGTGTATGAACTTTCGGATTCCATCCAGCACGTACTGTGACGATAACATCCGAACCCTCTCCCTGGCGCCGGGTATGGTCCTTGTGAACGCCCGATCCGCCGTCATTCCGGCGAACGCGAAGCACACCGTGCCCACCGGTTTTGTCTCCGTTCCACCCCCGGGCCCGGCAATGCCTGTCACCGCTGCCGCGATGTCCGCGCGTAAAACCCGAAGCGCGCCCCTTGCCATCGCGAGCGCCGTCGGTTCGCTCACGGCGCCGAAAGTATCCAGTACTTCACGCGAAACATCAAGAACATTACTTTTTACATCGTTTGAATAGGCCACCACCCCTCCCCGGAAAACAAGGGAAGCTCCCGGCACGTCGGTGATCCTTTTCGCCACAAGCCCCCCGGTACATGACTCGGCCAGAGCGAGCGAGAGACCCCTTTCGCCGAGAAGTCGAACGATCTCATCCTCGAGAGTGAGAGATGATGGATGGAGCATCCTTTCTCCGAACAACCGGGCCGCCTGCCTCATTATGGATTCAGAGGGGATCGGGTCAGAGCCTCGAGCCACGAATCGGACGGTGTTCATCCCGGGGGAGGTGGTAATTCCCCATTCGATTGAATCGAAAGGGATGTTCATGCCGGCCACCAGATCGTTCACTTCCGCCTCGCGCATCAGCACCACTCGCAGGGTGAGGGAGTCCCTCCCTCCGTCTGGGAACAGCGAGAACAGGTACGGCTCGACCCTGTTTTGAAACATCGGCCTCATTTCATGAGGAACTCCCGGAAGCGCGATTAAAACCTTGCCATGCCGCTCAAGGGAAAATCCTGGGGCAAGCCCCACTTCGTTCTCTAAGATCCTCGCACCCCGGGGAACCGACACCATCTTGATGTCTCCGGGAAGCATCTCCCGCCCCATCGCGCCAAAAAACGCTTTCGCTCGTTCCAGGGCCGCCTGGTTGACTTCCGGCACGGCCTCGAAAATCCCGCCGACAACTTCCACGCTTAAGTCATCCTCGGTCGGCCCGAGACCTCCTGTAAGTATTACGATGTCCGCCTCGTCCAGAGCGGAGAGAATGACCCGGCGAAGATCGCCCGGGACATCGCCGACCGTGTGGTGTGCGACAACGACAAACGCGGTGGGGAAAAGCCGGGCGCTTATAAACGGCGCGTTAGCGTCCGCGATATGGCCGTGTACGAGTTCGCTTCCAGTGGATACTATTGAAACGCGCTTCAACGCCGCCCTCTACATCTTCTCCGGGGCGGAAACCCCAAGAAGCCCCAGTCCGTTTTTCATAACGATCCGTACGCAGTCGCACAGCGCCAGGTTCGAATTCGCCTCGACCTGGTCCTCCGCGAGCACCCGGTGCTCCGTATAGAACCTGTGATACGCCTGGGCGAGTCTCATGAGGAAGGAGGCTATCCGGTGCGGCTCGAAGGCGGCGGCCGCGTCCGCGATCTCCTCCGGAAAGCGCGCCAGCAGCTTCAGGAGCGCAAGCGCCTCCGGGTTCCGCAGCCGGGAGGCGTCCCTTCCAGCGGCATCGTACGCGAATCCGCGCTTTTCCGCCTCCCGGAAAATGGAGCATATCCTTGCGTGCGCATACTGGAGATAGAACACAGGGTTTTCCGAGCTCTGCCGTTTTGCCAGCGCAAGGTCGAAATCGAGATGGCTTTCCATGGAGCGCATTATGAAAAAATACCTGGCCACGTCGATACCTATCTCATCGATGAGTTCTCTCATGGTGGAGAACCTTCCAAGGCGCTTGGACATCTTCACCATCTCTCCATCCATCACCAGGTTTACCTGCTGTGCGATCAGCACCCTGAAGGCCTCATCGGGGCAGCCCAGGGCCTTCATGGCGCCTGCAAGACGGGAGATATATCCGTGATGGTCCGGCCCCCATATATCCACGATGAGGTCGTAGCCGCGCTCCTTCTTGTTCCGGTGATACGATATATCGGCAAGCAGGTACGTCGGTCTGCCGTCATCGCGAACCACGACACGGTCTTTATCGTCCCCGAAATCCGTGGAGCGGAAAACCTTTTTACCCTCCTCCTCGTAAATCACTCCGAGCTCTACGAGCGTCCGCAAGGTTTCCTCGACGCTTTCATCGGCGTGAAGTACACTCTCCCGGAACCAGCGTTGGAAGTTGACATTGAAACGTTCGAGGTCCCGTTTCTGCCCGCTCACATTGTACTCCACGGCCCTGCCGGCCATGAAATCGATGAGCGCCTCCTCGCTCGCGATGGCGTTTACTTCCCGTTCGTAGTTGTCGCGGATATGCGCCGCTATGTCGCGCACGTACTCTCCGTGATAACCGTCTTCGGGAAACTCCATCTCAATCCCTTCGAGTTCTCGATACCTGCACAGCACAGAACGTCCAAGCAGAAGGACCTGGTTTCCGAAATCGTTGACGTAGAATTCCCGCTCCACAATGTCGCCGCAGGCCTCGAGAAGGTTGGCCAGAGTGTCCCCTACGGCCGCCGCGCGCGCCGATACGATATTGAGCGGCCCGGTCGGATTCGCCGACACAAATTCAATATTGACGCGCCTGGGGCTTGGCTTTGCCTGCCTGCCGTAGCTGTCGCCCTCTTCCAAGACATCTTCCATCCGGCTGAACAAAAATTCCGGGGAAAGAAATATGTTTATAAATCCGGGCTTTACGACCTCGACAGAATCGGCCAGCTCGCTTCGTTCTATATACGGCTTGAGCACCGCGCCTATTTCGAGTGGGGACTTCTTTAAAACACGGGCGGATTCCAGCGCAACAGGCGTGGAATAGTCTCCATGTTTTTCCTCGCGTGGATATTCGATTTTTGCGGACAGAAGGCCCACCGGGCCAAGGACGCCATCGGCCGCGGCACTGCGTAGCGCCGATTCCACCACCTCGGCGATCGTGTCTTTAACGTTCAATTGGGCACCTCGCAGACTTATATAGGGATAAAATCTCCCCGCCGTGGAAATATTTTGTCAACACTTTAATAAATTACTTGAAAAACCGGATAATTCCGGCGAGCATTTGTGGCAACTCTTCTTTATTCCGAATATAAATCAAGGGGCATCGTATGAACAACAAGTTCATTCAGGAGCACAAAAACCATATCATAGCCTTCATCATTTCCATATCCCTTTTCCTCGTCCTTGCCTTCGTTTATACACAGACGCGCATTCTGGATGGCCTCGAAAACGGGGCGGTCAACTTCCGTTTCTTTCTTAGAGATCCTTCCGAAAAGGCCAAAAAGCTGCAGGAAGGCGTCCGCGTTACGAAGAAAAACCCGCGCTCACGCGACGACATCATCATTCTCGGCATAGACGAGAACACCATCCGCGAATTCACCGGCCATAAGATACACTGGCCCTTCCCCTGGGACATCCACGCAAAGTTTACCCGATACGTGGCGACCGGAAACCCCAGGGCGATTTTTTTCGATATAATGTTTCTCGACCACAAGAAAAAAGAACAGGAGTTGGCAGACGCCATACGCGAGGCCGGGCAAGTCTTTCTGGACTTCCCTTTCGAAACCGAGGAGGTTGATGTCAAATATGCGGACACAGAAGAGCGCATGTCGGTCCTCAACCGCGTGCGCTTCCCCGTGGACCCCGCGGACACGAGCTACGAATGGGCCGAAGAGGCCGTTCCTCCCACTCCTAAGCTTGCCTCGGCCGCCATGGGGATCGGATACGCGAACATACGCCCCGACCCCGACAGCGTCAACCGCAAACTGCCGGTAGTAATAAAGCACAAGGGCTACTACTATCCCTCGATCGACCTGGTGCTTACGATGCGTTACTTCGGAATCGCCGCCAGAGACGTGGAGATAAAAATGGGTAAATACGTCCGCCTGATGAACCTGCCGGCGGAAAAAATGAAGAAGCCTAATCCCGGGCGGGAAATCCGCATCCCGATCGATAAAGAGGGCTTTATGGACATCAACTTTATCGGCGGCCCGGGAAGCTTCCAGAACTACCCATATTATTATTTTTATAACGACGGCAAAATAACCAACCGGTCCCTCGAAGACAAGATCATCTTCGTCGCGGCCTACTCGGTGACGGGAATATCCACCGATATTCACAAGTCCCCATACGGCGACCTTTTCGGGATCGAACATCACGCCAACGCGCTCAACACCATCCTCAACCAGGATTTCATCATCAAGTTCACCGAATGGGAGAACATCATCGTTCTTCTCGTTATAGCGATCATTATCGGGCTTCTGTTGCCGAAGGTATCCATCCTCCTGTCGATTCTGTTTTCCGCCGGCCTCGGCCTTGTATATATAATCGCCGCGTACCTGCTGTTCGATACTATGAACCTACTGTGCATTTTCGCCACCCCGATCATACAGATTGGCGGGACCTTCACCATGATAACCGTGTATCGTGTATTGACTGAGCAACGCGAGAAGAAGTATATCCGGCAAACCTTCTCCAAATTCGTATCGAAATCCGTGGTGGACGAGCTCCTCAAAGACCCGGACAAGCTTAAACTGGGAGGGGAGAAAAAGATACTCACGGTACTTTTTTCAGACATCCGCGGATTCACAACCATATCCGAGCGCCTTACGCCCGAGGCCCTTGTCGAACATCTCAACGAGTATCTCCAGGCCATGACTGACATAGTGTTCAAATACCTGGGCACACTGGACAAATATGTCGGTGATGAGATCATGGCCTTCTGGGGCGCGCCCATCCCGCAGGAGGACCACGCGGTGCTGGCCGCGCGGGCGTCCGTCGAAATGATGAGGGTGCTGGGCGAGCTCAACAGGAAATGGGTTGCGGAGGGCAAACCGGAGCTCCACATCGGCATAGGTCTCAACACCGGCGACATGGTGGTGGGGAACATGGGCTCCTCGTCGCGCATGGACTACACCCTGATGGGGGACAACGTCAACCTCGGCGCGCGCCTCGAAGGGACCAACAAGGTGTATGGCACCAACATCATCATCAGCGAGGCAACCTACGAATACGTAAAGGACCACATCGTCGCGCGCGAGCTCGATCTAATCCGGGTGAAGGGTAAAGAGCTCCCGGTTAAAATCTATGAGCTAATCGATATGAAAGAGGGATAATCCGGCCGAATCCTTCTTGGTCGAAACCTTCAGCACCGGATCGAAAAGGCGTCCCGTTATTACAAGCGGGACGCTTGTCATTTTTCCTGGAGTCTCGTCGCTTCCCTCAACCGCATAGCTCGCGCTAAGAGGGACACGAAGGCCTTCATCGGGACGATACGTACCATAGCCCGCGGCGCTCAGGGAGTCTCCGCTGAAATTCATGTTGCTCAGGTACAGGTTCTCCCCGACCTGGTTCGCCGAGAGGGTCGCCCGCGTAAAATCGATACTCCCGAACGCCGACTTGTCGTATCCGCAGCCTTTAAGGAATTCGGCCAGCCGGTTTTGAAACGCAGTTTCGCGGAGATGCCCCGATTCCGCCGTGAGGTTGAACTCCATCTTACCATTGTCGATCAGATGCGCCTTCCTGTTGCCGCTGAATTCGAAGCTGAAATCCGCCCCCAGCCTACCCGATACGCTTCCTCCGACGCCCAGACTGCGGGCGAGCTCCTCCAGGTCGATCCCCGAGACCCTGCCCGTAACCGACCCGCCCGGATAATCGCTTTTCAGATATGCCCGCATATCGAGCCCGTAGTCGCCTCCCAGGCCGGAGATTGAGAACCGCTCGAGCCTGAGATATCCATCGGCCAGTCGAATAGCCGCTTTAAAATCGGAGAGCGCCTTCCTGCCGCCGAACAGGACATTGGCAGCCCTGATCTCACAATCGATCATATTATTGTTCACGAACGATCCCAGTGGGGTTTTCATGAAAAACCGCTGTTCATATCCGCTCGTCCTGTCCTCCAGGGCCTCCCCGTAGAGCCGTCTGACGCTTTGAAAGAGCGCGCCAGCCGGGATAATGGCCTCCATCACTTTCGATTCGAACGAAAGCGAGCTTTCGGAAACCAGAGGAAACCATGCGCTGACAAAACCGCCGCCGCGAAAGTCGAGATCCGAACGCTCCTTCCGGAATTCCGCGGAAATCGAGAAGGCCCCGTCCCTGATCCTAACACGCGCCCCCGGCACCGAGAGAAGCACCCTCCTGGAATTTCCGGATTTTTTGGTTACCGCGAGCCCATCCGCGCCGGCAAACAGGGACACCTCTACCGCCCGGTTATGACGCATATCATAGGACACCCGGCCTGCCCCCTCGAGGCGGCCGTCGAATGATACCCCCTCCCAGGGGGTCAGCCATTCGGACATCCGGGCGAGGTCAATCCCGAATCGCTCGAACCTGAGGTCGAAATATTCCTCCCCGCCATTACAACTGTAGATGCCCTTGGCGATCAGCCGAGCGGAATCGTCACCGGCCTCAAACCCACGCACGACGATCCGGCCCCCGGCGTCGAGCACATCCAGGGCCATCGATATGTTCATGTTTTCGTTCGCGATGACATTGCGGGCGCCTTCACGGCCGCGCTCCACGATATTCAGGTTGTTTAGCGCTGTCGAACATTCGATACTCGCATGGGGGCCGGTTGAGTGAATGATCGCGTTGATGGACAAGCCTCCGAAAACCGCAAGTGACGGGAAAGGCAGTTTGGGGTTGAGATACGAGACATCGAAATTCTCGATTGACAGCCTGTGCATGGAGGAATATCCGGGCCGGGCTCCATTTCTATATATGGTCCCCGAGGCCGAAAACCCGCCCCTTCTGATCTCCCTGCTGCCGAAGGGCGCCAGCGTGCCGCTAAGCCTGTATGCAATACCTTCATCGTCGAAACGGGCTTCGAGGTTCACCTTTGTGCTTTCGACAACGATCCTGCCGTCGACAAGGTTTTCGATTGCGGTGACCCTTCCGTTTGAGATAATTATGGTAAAATCCGCGGCATCGATATTGCCGATCTCATCGAGGGGCTTTCCGGACATAAACAGGTCCCGAAGGGTATCGCCGTAGGTGCGGTCATAGCGTTTCAGGAGGGTAATTCTTGGATCCGCGAAGCGGATCCCGTTTATACGGACCCTCCCCTTTAGGAGCGACCACAGATCGACGCCGATCGTTACAGACGGGCTTTGCACGAGGCTTATATTGTCATTAAAATCGCTCGAGATGGACATGTTGAGGCTGCTTATCTGGAGGTCGCCCATTAACGACATGCCCACATCCTCGAACTTGACCGCCTTTCCGAGGTTCTCCTTGAAAAAAGCCGTGAGGGATTCCTTGAGCATCCTCTCCGGCGCGCTCCAGAAAAGGAAAAGGCGAAGCATGGCCAGGACGAAAACCACGCCCGCGACGGCGATTCCGGATTTAAACAGTATTGACTTTTTTATCGCTTTCCTTATCATGCTGGATACGATATATTCGCCTGAATTATGAATAAAACGACTTCGAGCCGGAAGTCCTTGTGCTTGGCCCGAAACGGGTCGAAAAGCCGTTATAAAAACCGGGCGGTCGAATTCGCGGTCTACGTATTAAAGCAGTCATGGCTCGTCGTCAAGCATATTAGGCCGTACGAGGAACAGGCAGGCCCATGCCGGAAAAACGATACATCAGGAAGCTGCTGCAGATATCCGAGAGTTTCGATGTCGACCTCTACAAGGACCCCGGATTCCGGAGATCCCACGTCTCCTTCGAGGGGATGCCCCGCAAGCACGCGAGCGATTCGAAGAAAGTGGTGCTTCTTACCGACCCCTTCTCGGATGATAAGCTGTTCTATGAGTTCCCAGTGAGCTCCATCAGCTTTATCGAGGAGATCGGAACGATCACGTCCGTGGACGGCCGCAGCGCCCAGAAGCTTAGGTTGTGGATAAAAAAGGGGACGGTTGGGCTGAAATATTCTCCGTTTATCGTCTGAAAGGCGACGGGAAAAACAAAACAGATTAAATAATATTTGCATTTTACATCACCATCGCTATTATTATTCAGGCATACGTTTATCGGTTCCCATCCCCGGGAGGATGTCCGGCGGGATATTAGCGCATAATCCCGCTTCGTTTCTCCGACAGCCCGTAGGATGGCTTCAGCCGCGTGAGACGGCCCCCCGGAACAGGGGGAATTTTTCATCTATCGGAAAAACTGATGGCCAAGCGCGCGATCCAGACCATTCGTGAGAAAAACATAGTAATCAACAACATCATCGAGATGATGCTGGCGCGCAGCAACTTTCTGATCTGTGGCCACAAAAGTCCCGACGAAGACTGCATCGCCAGCATGGTGGCCTTCGCCATACTGCTCACCAAATTCGACAAATTTCCCCAGATATATCTACCCGGCTCAATTCCCGACAACCTTCAATATCTGGTGAAAATCTGTAAATACAATTCAATCCGGATTGTCAGCGGAACGCGCAGAATATTGAACAGCATCGACGCAATCGTAATCTGCGACACCCCGAAGCCCTCGATGCTCGAGCTTAATCCCAGAATAGCGCGCATGATGAAAGACGATTCAATCGTCAGGATAGAGATAGACCATCATCTGGGCGGAGACAGCGATTACATAGGCATGCCGGAGTACTCGCTCGTTACCGCCGCCTCCTCTTCGAGCGAGCTTGTCGGCTATCTCGCGCTGAAGCTCCGCACCAGAAAAAAACTGCTCAACAAATACCTCATTTCAGATCCGTTCTCCAGGAATTTCGTCCTCGCCATACTCACGGGGATACTGGGCGATACGCAGAAGGGGCAATTCCTCAAGTCCCGCAGGGAGAAGAAGTTTTACGACATCTTTTCCGGGATGTACAACACCATCCTCGAACGCATGACCGTGCGTGACACCAACTTCACCAACATGGAGCAGATATTCGAGGAGCTCCAGCACCTCACGGAGAGGGAGGTGGCCTGCTTTAATTACATCAACGAGCGCAGGCGTTTCTCCGAGTCGATAGGATATGTCATACTGCACGAAGACGATATGGACCACCTGTACCGCGAATTCGACCACGAGATAATAACCACCGTAACAAAGGCTATAGCCAACACTCTCGCCGAGAAAAGCGGACGGCTCAGCCTTATATGCTTTGCCGACCAGGCGGGTGGCGAGAAACTTGTGCAGTTTCGAATGCGCCGCGGACACCTTTTCAGAAGCTTTGACTTGCGTGACGTTTTATACATCCTGAACATAGCCAACGGCGGCGGGCATGAGGGAGCCATTGGCTTCCGCTTCCCCCAGAATAGCATTCCGGATATAGATCGCTACGTGGAAGAGATGATCCCCGTAATAGAGGATGCCGTGGAGCGCGCCGTTAAGGCCTGACGGCGGGACCTATTTGGCCTTTCTGAGTTCGCTCAGCTCGTAAAGCGCGAGCTTATTGTCCGCATCGAGATTTATCACCTTTTCGAAACAACGTATCGCCTCATCGCGGTTCTCACGCTTCTTGTGCGACATGCCCAGGGCGAAATGCGCGTTCGAGAAATTCTGGTCTATTCTAACGGCCTCCTCGAGCATGTAGATCGAGTTCTGGTAATCCATCATTTGATAGTAGGCCGCGCCGGCGATATAGTAGGCATACTTGTTGCGCTTGTCCGCCTCTATATACGACTGGATTGTCTCGATCGTCCTGGCGTAGTTGTTCACGCGGAAATAGTTCTTCGCCAGGTTATATAATAGCTTCCTGTTGTCCGGATACAGGGAAAGCCCCCGTTCGAGGTGCTCGATGGCCTCGTAGTACCTGTTTTCCGACACGAGCTTTTTGGAATTTTTGATGATATCCACCGCCGCGTCGCGCGCGAGCTCTGTGACGACCAGCGTGATGTCGTCCTCAACCTGTGCGCTCCCTATGAACCTCTGCACGTCCTCTATGATTGCGCTCGTAAAGTCCTCCAGGGGGAGATTGCGGTTCTTTACTATTACGGACTGCAGCCTCTCCAACGAATACTCGCGGCGTTCGGAATCGATGGCCTCGGGGATTCCGTCGGTGTACATGATAAGGCGGTCCCCGTACTTCATCTTCGTGGTCTTCTCTTCATAGGTATCGCGCGCCTCCTCGATGGCTCCGATAAACAGCCCGTTGGTATCGAGCAGCTCCGTGGCCTCCGCCCCAGCCCGCAGCAGAATGGCCTTCTGGTGGCTCGCGTTGGCGTAGGTTACGGAATAGTCCTCGTCGATCGCCAGGAAAAAACAGGTCAGGTAATCCTGCGTCTTTACGTGTTCGATGATGTTCTGATTGACCTCCTGGAAAATTCTTCGGGGGGAGTCGTGCTTGTTGCACGCATTTCCGAAAGAGATCTTGGCCATCGTCGTAACCAGGGCCGCCGGGATGCCGTGGCCCGATACGTCGGCCATCAGCAGGCCCAGCTTGTTGCCTTTTAGCTGATACACGTCGTAGAAGTCGCCTCCTATTTTCTCCATGGCGATGTAACGTATGGAGAACTTGAGCTCGTTCCAATCGTCGATCCTTCCCGGAAGAATGCCCCGCTGTATGGTGCTGGCTATATCCAACTGTTTCTGAATCAGATCGTCGCGCTCCTTGAGGTCCGCAAGCGCCCCCTGCAGCTCGGCCGTGCGCTGCTCCACCTTCATTTCGATGTTTTTCCTGTACTCCCGTATCTCGCGCGCCATTTCGACGAAGCCGAACTCGATTGCGGAAAATTCCCTGTCGAGCGAGAGCACCCGGAACTCCGCGTCGCCGCCGGTGGATATCTCCCGGGCCACGCGGCTTATCTCCTTGAGGACGCGTAAAATAGAGTTGGAGTTTACCGCCATGAGAAAAACCATCGACGCGATTGCCACAATGAGGTAAACGATGACGGCGGTTAAATCGGCCTTGTAAAAGAAACGGCTTTTTTCCATCAGGGCCGCGAAGGTAAGAAGCGCCAGTACCATAAGAATTAGAAAAAACGAGAACTTGACCCGGACGCCGCTCAGCACCCTCGGGTGGGTCACTATTCCCCGCGCGAGGAGCGTGTTGTAGCAGGTTGCGCGCTCGTAACCGGTTATGATCTCCGTAAAAAGATATGTCGACATGCCGTACAGAACGAAAACAACAACGAGCCCGATTCCGATCGCCTTCCCCATCATCTTGAAAACAACCGGATCGAACGTGCCGCCGAGCGTCATGTCCGCGTATATCGCGATTACGGTCAGTATTCCAGTAAGCACTACGTAAAATACCGAGGATAGCATATTGTACAGCGGAAGGTCCGAGATGTACCCGTACAATTTGCGCAGCTCTTCGTCGCTGATCTCCCCCTTCAGCATATCGCCGTCGAACCGCCTGTTGATCATGCGCAGGGAACTGAAAAACGCCGGGATGCCTATGCGAGAGAGTATTCCGAACTGAAGATAGTGCAGCATGGTGGCCGACAAAACCGCCCAGGGAAGCCATTTGACGATAATGTTGGTTATCTGCTCGATGGAGGAGAGGAGGAACGAGGTACTGAGAAAATATCCGAATACCGCACCCAGCCATCCACCCAAAACGGTAAGGAAGGCGAGCGCGAAGGTATAGCTTATTTTTCTGGCGAGGAAATAGAATAATCTCATATCGGCACCCTGTCAGCCTGGATCACGCGCACCTTCACAACGCGACAATCGCGAAAACCCCGAAGTGGTCCGAGGGGTGGACTCCCTCGTGAAGACGGTCGAAACACACCGCCGCGTCCACAACCGGTCCGGTCCCAAGCGTCTCGTTGAGCAGTATAAAATCTATCCGCTTGCCGGTTGCCTCGTTCATACTGTTGAGGTGTTCGTATAAAGAATCAAACCTTTTTTCGGTATCCCCCAAATAAAAGCTTCTGATGTTCGTGTTCGCCGAAGGGTCCCATGTGTGGCCGGGCTGGCGGGAAACGCGGGCGTACGCGTCGATATATCCCTTGTCGATAAGAAGCCGCATCTCTGGGCTCGTTATCTCCGTATTGAAGTCGCCCAGCACGGCAAGAGGGGCGTCGGCGGGGACCACGGAATCCAGGTATTCCGACATCAGCCTGGCCTCGCCCTTGCGCCACTCGTTATCCGCAACGAGCGACTCGACGGCCTGCCTGTATTGATCGCTGCTGTAGTTCCATTTGTCCCTCAGCCCCTCGAGCGTCCGTCGTGTGGCCGCGTCATCGAGAGGCGACGCGTGCCAGTGGGTCACCGCGGCGTACAGGTGCCGGCCGTTGACCCTAAGTCTTCCGACGAGCACCTGGGTGGCGTCCTGCGTATGGAACGAGAACATATTGCCGACGCACCCTCCGCCCGAGAGCTGCTTTCTTCCCACGAATGAGAGAGACATGTCCTTTTTTGCCAGTAGCGCGTCTCCTTCCCGCAGGTTCCAGGGCAGGCCCAGCCTGCCGACATGGAGGCCGGAAACCCCCACGTGATAGATGTAATCGTAATCGATGTCCCTGGCCAGCCGCTTGATATAATCCGGAAGGAAGTTGGCCTCGTTTATGCCGATTATATCCGGATCGAGCCGGCGAATCTCCGATAACAGGGACTGGTAGCGCAGCTCCCGCCTCTCAGGCGCTTCGTATTCTCCCATGACCAGAGTGCCCTTGTAATCGAGCCCGGACCAGACATTTATGCTCATTAATTTCAGGTTTTCTCTGACGGCCCCGGCATTGTCATCTTTTCTCCCGCATCCGAGTATAATTATGCCGGTAAAAACCGCGATAAAAGCTGATAGAAAACGTGTGCTCATTGGGTACCCCCTCACAGAGGTTTATCAACATTTGTGGATAAATCTGTTAATAATTGTATCATTTTTACACATAGAATTTTCAACTATTGTTGTTCTATTTTCCGTCAGATTCTATATCGAGCAGGGCCGGAGCCTTAATGCAACGAAACCCGCCTGCGGGATCGCTGTACAGGTTCGGCATTCCACCGATCTGCCTTCGCGTTACTCTCACGCTTTCGGCCCTGCTGAACCAGGCGCCCCCCCTCAGCACCTTGAATCTGGTCCCGAAACGCCTGTCGGCATAATTGTTTCCCGGGTAGGCCCTGTACCAGTCGGCCGTCCACTCCGGGGCGTTTCCCGACATATTCACGACCCCGAAAGGCGAATCGCCTATGCCCTCGAACGATGTTACCGGAAGGAGCCCTCTGAGCCTGGAGCCTTTGATCTCCTTTCCCTTTCCGGCATTCTCCCAGAATTCCAGGGTATTCGACCTTCCCGATTCGAAGCCTCCACCCCATGGATATTGGCGGTCCGATCCAGCATCCTTCCCGGCGCCCTGGGCCGGCGCGGGTCCCCTCGCGGCTTTCTCCCATTCCATTTCGGTTGGGAGGCGCTTGTTTGCCCAGCGGGCATAGGCCTCGGCCTCCATCCAGGTTACCATTACCGGAAGCTCCATCTCGGACTGATCAGGAACGCGCTCCTTCCATGATCCGGGGTATTGGCCGTTTGTCATGCGCACATACCTCAGAAAATCGGCGTTGGACACCTCGTGCCGATCGATGTAATAGTCCCCCAGCTCCATGATCCGCTCTGGCGCCTCGTCTCTCTGGTCGGTATCGCTTCCGAAAACGAATTTTCCCGCGGGGATGAGCACCATTTCTCGACCGTCGACCGGCGACATGATTCTGCTTTTATAGACGACAGTTTCCCTTTTCTGGGGCTCGGCATAGTCCCTCGTCTTCCTTTCGGCCTCTACGCGCAGCCCTATTTCGAGGCCGGCCCGGATGGATGCCTCGTCGGCGGGGTTGTCGAGAGAATAATACGCGATAACCCTATACCAGCCGCGCATGCCCTCCCCCGGCTTGTCGGATGAAACGACCGATATCCTTCCGATCACACGCTCGCCTTCTACGAGAAAATACGAATCCGACAGCGGTCTCGAGTCGAATCTCAAGGTCAAAAGGCCGTCTTTTCGTTTGGACTCGACCCTGGCGAGTATGCTATAATTCTCCGCCCCGGAAATACCCGACGTCGCGAACGTAATTGATAGAAGGCACACGATCAGGCGTCCGTATTCCTTAAACGATCTCTTCATTTCCCATTACCCGCTATCGATTCCGTCCGGGGCGCCCTTACGCCACGCGGTCCTTAGCTCTGGAATATGGCCCTATCCGGCCAGCGCATGCAGGTAAGCATGCCGCCGTACACAGCACCGGTATCCAGTCCGATTATATTGCGCCTCTCGTCGAACCACGGCCTCGACATCACCCCGGAAAAATGGACCGCGGGAGTGTGGCCGAAGATGATCGTTTTGGGCCAGCGCTTGTCGGCAAGATAAAACTCCTCGCGAATCCACAGCATATTCTCCTCCGTCTGGAGGTCCATCATTGTTATTTTCGGATCGATTCCCGCGTGGACCGCAATAAAATTGTCCGTTTCGTGATACATGACGAGTGAATTGAAAAAGTCCACGTGTGACGAGGGCACCCTGAAGGCGCCTTGGGCGCGCCTGTAGCTTTCGACCGTTCTCTCTCCGCCGTTACGGAAATACAGGCCATCGTCGCCGCCGGCCAGATATTCAAGCAGCATGGATTCGTGGTTCCCTTTGAGAAATATGGTCGAATGCAGCCTGGAAAGCCCAATGAGGAACTCAATCGTCTTGTAGGAGTGCGGGCCCCTGTCGATATAATCTCCGAGGAACAACAGGGTGTCGTCCTTTCGCAGGATTTCCCGCAGACGCTCGTACAGGGCCTCGAGCCTTGAAAGCATTCCGTGAAGATCGCCGATAATATAATACATCGAGCGGTCCATGCCTCCTATCAATCCTTCCCCGCGCCGGAGATCTCATCCATAAGAATGCCGATAACACTGTTCCCATCCGGCAGCGTCCCCGCCAACAAAACGCCGAAGATGACGTCCTCATATCTTGCGGCGAACACGTACCCGCCGTCCGGTCGGAGCCTGAAAGCCGCCTGCCTGTCGCCGGAACTCGCTAGCGTAAAGCCGCCCCCGTCGCGGTCCAGCAGGGCTGTAAAATCGCGCATGGCCGATGAAATCGACGGCCTTCGCGAGTAGTACACCTCGTAAGGCGCCCCCCTGACCAGCCTCCGGCGAACGAACATTTCCACACTAAGCGGAACACCGGTCACCCCCTTCGGATAATAGACGAGATCGTTCCTCTTTTCATCGGCGCCGAACAAGCCGGACCACTCGGGCAGGTCGGATTCCACCGGCGGTATGGAGTCCAGAACGATTCGCGCGAAAATTACCGCATCAGCCCCGGCCTCCGGCCTGTCGGTGACGATCGAAACGAAATGGGCGCCCTTTCTTAGCAGGAGGCCGCTTTTGAAGGCCGTTATGTCGTCCCCCCCGAGCGGCGGAGCCGGTATTCCGCTTACAGCGGCCGCCTTTCTGGCGTAAAAACCGAATGCATCTACGGGCGAACCAAGCCTGTAAACCCATACTGCAAGCGTTTCCGGCCTGCCCCCCAGGGGCCTGTAAATCGCCATCGCCACGCTCCAGGCTCTATACTCCCTTAGCAGTGCCGCGTCGGACTCCATATACAGGGCCATATTCGTTTTATCGAAACGGTGCGGTCCGTCCACTATCTCCCATCCGGGAATATCGGACTCCCTGGGCAACAGGAAGTATACATCCGGATCGCCCTCTCTAAGTGAGGCGCATGAGGCCAATCCCGCGACCAGGACGGCCGCGGCCCCCATGATGATGCTTTTCGCCGATATTCCTTTCGGGCTTGAATGCTGCGCCATCACCACCTTCATAATACTCAATTATTCGGTCGCGGAAAATGTCAAAGTATGCGACACTGCGACGGCCTTTTGGCTTAACATGTCGAAGGCGTATGTGGATAACAACCAAGGAGGTACGTTTCGTTGTGCTCGGATGTCGGCCTTACCTGCTTAGGAAAAGTATCTCGTCTTGAATTCCCTGAATTACTTCCTGATTATGTATTTTCTTTTTCTCACCGTCTTTTAAAGAATAGACATAGAATACCTTACCGCCAAATTCTTCAGTAAATTTTTTATGAGTTAACATTTGATTGTTTCTTTCTTTAAAAATTTCTGGTATATGGGATACTCCACTTACTGGTTTGATTTGAAGCCCAATATATTTGTCTTTTACTTTTATAAAAAAATCAATGTTGTATAATCTATCCCATTTATCCGGGGCCGGTTCAATTTTTAAATCAATGACTTGTTGTAATTGCCCGTAAATAGTCTTTATTTCCGTCATGTATCCGTCAAAAGTACGGTCGATTACAAGTTTAAACATATATTGTATGCATTCTTCTTCCGTAATATCTTCAACTTCTGCGGCTATTACTTCTGTTATTTTAATATATAGCTTCTTTCCTAAATCTTCAATATGTTCTTTAGGACGCACCTTCTCAAAATAGTAGCATTTCCAATCTTCAACCGATCTTGGCGAACATTTCCTGATTTCTTGGGAAACTGCACCAACGTTTCTTTTAAAATTTAGTTGGAACCGATTCATTGCACTGTTTAATATCCACTCCTTTGCCATCCATTACTCCATTATTGTCTCTTAGATTAGAAAATTTATATCTTAAATCATAGTCGGTACGGGTATCCACTTTTGCAAATCCGGATTTAAGAATATAACTATTTATGAATATTTTGTTTTTTAGATAAACATATGCATGAATCATGTCTTTTGTTACTGGAGGATACTTTTTATCATATTTTAGAATTACCTCTTTTTTCAATACGAATTCGTTTAAATAATTTACTAATTCGTCGATTTTTTCAGGGTCAATTATAACTCCTAATAATTTCACCTTTAAGCCCGTATTAAGAATAAGAGTGTCGTTATTTTCAATTGAAACGACTTTATAACTATTATCTCCTTTTTTAAATTTCAATAATTTTGGATCTATCTTGTAATCAGCATCTTGAACGCTCGGATTATATTGGACTTCATTATCCTCTTCTATAATAGTTATATTCTGGTTTATTATTTCAAGAGAATGATTGGAAAATAAACAATCTTCGGGGAAACCTAATTTATTTTTAATTATTGATAGGTAATCTCCATTGATTTCGTAACCTACAGCGTTTCTGTTTAAATCTAATGCCACTTTTACAGTCGTTCCGCTTCCTAAAAATGGGTCTAAAACAGTTTCACCATAAAAGGAAAACATTTTAATTAGTCTTTTCGGGAGTTCATCAGGGAACATTGCCTGGTGTTCGATTTGCTTTGCGCCACCAAAATACCAATGGCCGGAGAAGTATTCCTTCCACTCTTCTTTCGTTATCTCAGACTTCTTTTTTATTTCTATATCTTGCTTAATACTGTCACCCGGTTTTTTAAATATAAGGATGTATTCATAATCTATCTCGACCATTCCATTGGGAGGATAAGGGAAAGAGCCCATTATTGTAGCACCGCCGGTCGTGTTCATTGAAGTTTTTTTTTGCCAAATAATCGATCCCATGAAATCGAAACCAATACTTTCACATTGGGAAATACACTCTGAATGAAGTGGAATTATTTTATACCTTCCGTAAATAATAGATCGAGCAAATTGGTCGCCGATGTTAATGCATAGCCTTCTTCCAGGTTTAATTACCCTATAACATTCTTTCCATACTTTATATAAATCCTTTAAATATTCATGCAGGTTTTGCCCAAATCCAATTTGTTTAACGTTTTCATAATCTTTAATTTGCCAGTATGGGGGAGACGTTATTATTAAATCTATTGAGTGATCTCGAGTCTCACTCATTGAGCGACTATCGCCAATAATTATTTTAGAATTCAAAACCGTAATCCTGCTTTAATATTAAGGCAACCTCCAATAATTTGGTTTTCCCATCCGCCGAAGGCGGGCGGGAAAGCCAAATTATTGAATATGCCTGTAGTTACATTTTATGGGAATCTTAATGCTGATTTTTGGAGATTCCCTTAAAAATTTATAAAGAACTATACAAATGAGTATGTAAAGCACATTTTTGTTTTTTTGGCAAACATGTAAGCAAATAATTTCGCCTACTCGGTCTGCCCCCGGCAGGCGCAGGCGCAAAGCCCGGTCGAATAGCGGGATTTCGGTCGCGAGCCGGGGTCTATTTCCTGACCGCCCGCGGGTCTATAGCGTCTTGAAAGCCCTCGCCCACCAGATTATAGGCTGTTATGGTGATAAAGATGGCGAAACCCGGCACAAGGGTGAGCCACCAGGCGAAGTCCATAAAATCGCGCGACTGCGAAAGGATATCCCCCCAGCTCGGAGTGGGCGGCTGTACGCCGAAACCCAGAAAGGAAAGGGACGACTCGATAAGGATGGTCGAGGCTATGCCGAAGGTGGCCGAAACCAGGACCGGCGCGAGCGAGTTTGGAAGCATGTGCCTGAAAATTATGGAGCGGTCTCGCGCGCCAAGGGCTCGTGAGGCCTGAACGAACTCCATCTCGCGCACCTTTAGAAACTCGCCGCGCACTATGCGCGCGATTCCCGTCCAGCCGGTTATCCCTATTACGACCATGACATTTACAAGGCTCGGGCCGACGAGAGCCAGTATGGTCAGAATGAGAAAAAAGGTCGGAAAGCAAATGATTATTTCGATGAAGCGCGAGATGAGCATGTCGACCACGCCGCCATAATAGCCCGCGAGCGCGCCGATGATTATGCCCAGTGTAACATAGATGAACACCGCGATAAAGCCGACGAGTATCGACACGCGCGTGCCATGAACCATGCGTGCTGCCAGATCCCGACCCTGTTCGTCCGTGCCGAGTATGTGCTTCGATGATGGCGGCATGACTATTGCGTCCAGGTCGTACTCGGAACTGGTGTAAGGAATCGGCGGCATGATGACGAAGGCCTTTTCGGACTCCTCGCGAAAGTTTAGGCCGGCGAGCTCCGGATATTCGAATAAAATCGGGAAATACGCCTTCCCCTGCGAGATATAGATATAGGCTTTATCGTTGGCCAAAAGTGGGGCAAGCAGCGCGACAACAAAGAGCGCGAGCACCACCACAAGGCCCGAAAGCGCAAGCCTGTTGCGCCGGAACTCCCTCCATACGCCGGCCCAATAGCCTCGGGAGCGGATCATTGCCCTGCCTCCAGCCGTATGCGGGGATCGACCACGCCGTAGAGGATATCGGCGATGAGGATGCCGAGGAGCGTAAGCGCCGCGGAGATAGAGGCGATGGCCATTATGACCGGAATGTCGCGCGCTAGTATCGCCTCGAAGGCGAGCATGCCCATGCCGGGGATGGAGAAGATGGATTCTACTATGACGCTTCCTCCAAGAAGCCCGGGGAGGATCGTCGCCATAAGCGTGACAAGGGGTACGAGAGAGTTTCTAAACGCGTGCACCAGGACCACGCGTTTCTCGGAGAGCCCCTTGGCGCGCGCAGTCATGATATACTGCTGGTTTATAACCTCGAGCATGGTGGCCCGCGTATAGCGCGAGAGGAAGGCGAAGCCCCCGTAGGTGAGGGTCGCCACGGGAAGCATTAGGTGCCAGGCAATGTTCAACATCCTGTCGAAAAAGCCGAAATCCTCCGCCCAGTCGGAGACTATCCCGCCCAGCGGAAACAGGTTGAGATAGTCTCCGCCCGAAAGCACCATTAGAAGCAGAAGCCCCACCCAGAACGACGGCAGCGAATAGAGCACAAAAAGTATCAGGCTCGAGACCCGGTCGTAGAGGGAGTCCTTTTTGAGCGCCGATAGAATCCCTCCCGGAATGGAAATGATGTACACTATTATCATGCTTATAATGTTTAGCGCCAGGGTGATGGGAAGCGCCTCGCCGATACGCTCCGCGACGGGCCTGCCGTCCTTTCGGGATGTCCCGAAATCGAACACCACGAGTTTCGAAAACCAGTCCCAGTACCCTACGATGACCGGCTTGTCGAGCCCGTAGAGCCTCTTTTCCTGTTCTATTATTTCATTGCCTATAGCTCCCGCTTTGAGCTCGCCCTGAAGTCCGGCTCGAAGCGTAGTATAGTCGCCCGGGGCAAGGCGTATCATTGCATAGGTGATGAGGCTTATGCCGATAAAGGTGGGCACAATGAGCAGAAGGCGTTTGAGGATGTATTTAATCATCGATCGCGGCGACCTTCCATTCGAGATAGTTGAGGCCGCGCAGGTGCACCTTTACGTCGCTGAAGCGTTTGCTGACGACGACCTGCGCGGGAGTGCAGTACAGGAAGGTGTACGGCTGCTCTTCGTGGAGAATTCGATGAAAGCGGTGGTACATCCTGATTCTTTTTTTCTCGTCGAATTCCTTTCGCAGGCGGATGATGAGGTCGTCGGCCTCGGCGTTCTTAAACGAACAGAAATTGGATCCGCCCGCCACCTGCGTCGAATGCCAGAGCTGATATGGGTCGTCTTCCCATGAGAGCGACCAGGCCAGGGTGACTGCGTCGAAATCGCGCTGGTGCAGCTTCTGTACGAACACGGCCCACTCGTAGCGGTTGATGTCCATCTCGATTCCGACCTTCGAGAGGTCCTCCTTCATGATGGTGCCCAGGCGCTCGGCGAACTTGCTCCCCGAGGGAATGGTAAAGGTAAACGCGAACTTTTTGCCCGCCCGGTCCAGAATGCCGTCGCCGTCCGTATCGCGCCAGCCGGCACGCGCCAGAAGCTCACGCGCACGCTCCGGGTCGTAGGGCCAGGGCTTTATGCTTTTATCGTAGCCCTTGCTGTAGATATAAGACGACCCGCTTACGACCTCGCCGATACCGAAGAGCAGCTTGTCGAGTATCGCATCGCGGTTTATCAGGTGCGTCATGGCAAGCCGGACCCGCCGATCCGCGAAAAGGGGCCGCGCCGCGTTCCAGCCGATGTAATTATAGGTTGGCAGGTAATACTGGAGTTTGTAAAAATTTTTTACGAACCTGTCGGAATTAGTCTGGCGCACCCATTGTATGGCGCGCACAGACATCATGTCCATCTCTCCTTTTTTAACCATTTGAAGCGCGATATTGGGCTCGGCCACGATTCGATACACTATGCGATGCAGATCGGGCGCCTTCCCCTTGTAGCTGTCGTTTCGGACGAGCACTATGCGCTTCCCCGTGTCCCAGCGCTCGAACCTGTAAGGCCCGGTCCCAACCGGGAAGCGGTTGTTTTTATGCGTGTTGAAGTCGGTGCCGTCGGCGAAGATATGCTCAGGCACGATGGGAATGGTTCCGCAGATCTCCAGGGCTCTGAAGTACTGTTTGGAATATAGGAACTCCACGGTGTAGCGGTCGATTTTACGAACCTCCCGCACATCGATGTAATACACCTTAAGGGGTGCGCAGGCCACCTTTGGGTCCTTAATGGTCCTGAATGAATAAATGATATCGTCCGCCGTGAGCTCCACGCCGTCGCTCCAGAATACGCCCTTTTTAAGCCTGAAGCGGTAGCGCAGCCTGTCCGGCGATATGGACCACGACTCGGCGAGCTGAGGAACGAGTTCGGCGGTATCGTAATCGCGGTCGAGAAGCGTTTCGTAGATGTGCTGGTTGATGGACGAGGCAACGGCCTCGGTGGAGGTGATGGGATTGAGATGCCCCGGCTCGGAACCAAGATGTATGTACAGCGTATGCCGGTCGCGCACTGACGAGAAGTCACCGCATCCGATTGGAAGCGAAAGCGCAACCGCGAGCGCTAGAGCCCTCGAAGAAAAAAACCGAAAGAATATTTTTACGATTCGATATTCGCCCGGAAGCTGGTCCATGGTCCGTGTACTGTACGGCCCCGCGTTCCCGTAAATCAAGCCTTTTTCCAGAAGCATCCCGCCTACGGCCTCGTAGACGGAAATTTTAGTTTTTTCCGAAAAAAAACCGTTATATTTCAGGTGCGAAACGTCTTCATTGTACGGGCGTCTTTCGCTTGACAAATGCGGGGAAAGCTACCCGTATTAATCCATTGAAACAAAGGAAGGAATGATGGTCGCGAGAAAGATAAAGGTGGACCTCCACTATCTGCGGCCGAACAACAGTTTCATCTATCCGTTATATTCAAAAAGCGGCGAGATGGTACTGGAGGCCCGCGTATTGCTCACCGCGGATAAGATTACCCAAATCACCGAAAAATACGGCCATATCCTCTATTATACCGACACCGGAGAGCGGGCAGTCATACCATCCTATCGGATGAAGATAGCGTACAACAAATCGCGCGAGATCATGGAAGAGATCATGAACACCGAGAAACTCTCGCGCGCCACGCTTCACGACGCCGAAAAGGTGGTGGAGGAGATAGTGCACGACCTCAATACCACCGACATCGAGGCGGTCGAGCTCCTTAAAGAGATGAAGTCCCACGACGAGTACCTGTACAATCATTCCGTAAATGTCGGCATTCTGGCCGCGCTTTTCGCCGGAAAGCACGGCGGCTTCACGCTCGACGAAATCAAATACATCGCCCTCGGCTCCTATCTGCACGACATCGGCCAGACCCGCATAGATAAACAGTTGCTCAACAAGGAGGGCAAGCTCACCATCACCGAGACGCAGAAGATGAAGCGACATCCGCAGCTCGGATACGAAATACTTAAGAACATGGAGCGGATAAGCCCCATAGTCCTCCAATCGGTTCTTTTTCACCACGAGAAGTACAATAACCAGGGATATTACGGCCTCCCCTACGAAAACCTGCCCGACTTCCCCAAGATCGTTTCCATCTGCGATATCTACGACGCTCTCACCTCGAAACGTCCCTATCGCGACGCCATTTCGGTGGAATACGCCCTCAAGGCCATCGTGAACACCATCGGTTCGCATTTCGATTACGACATCATCAGCGCCTTCATCAACGGGGTCGCCCCGATTCTCAATCACTCGCAGGGCTTCTACACCAAAAACGATTTCTGCGAGCTCAGCACCCAGGAGCTGGCCGTAATACGCGACCTGGGACAGAGGGATTACCTTAAGCCCCGGGTGACGGTCTTCTGCAAGTTCGTACGCGAAGGCAACAGGCTGGCGGTCAGTTTTCACCGGAAACCCATACAGGTCGATCTGGAGGTGGACAAGGAGCGGAGGATGACAAAGATCATCAGCAACGAGGCGCAGATCGCGGCCATTAAAAAAAAGCTCGAGGAGCGCGATTTCTTTTAGTCACCCGCCGCGCCGAATGCGGGTCTGATGGAACGGTCGCGGTTCCACTCCTCCCTCTTAAAAAGCCCTTCCTCGATTTCAAGGGCCTCCCTCCGCTCAGCCTCCGAAAGCTCGGCCTGAACGAATACACAGCCCAGGCCCTCCGCAAAGGCGTTCGCAAGCCGCATGGACAGGTCCGTCTGAAATTCTCCGTCGAGGACCAATTCCCCTAAAAGCGCCGAAAGCGACGTCACCCTTCCCTCGGGCGAGCCTTCCGCGGCAGCGACCGACTTCTCTTTCGAAACATTGAGCAGGCTAAACATAAGCTCCGTATCGGCGCCTACAAGAAGCGTGCCGTGCTGGAGCAAGACGCCGTTCCTGCGGGTCTGGGCGCTGCCTGAGAGCTTGGCGCCGCCGGTTAGCACGTCGTTCACCGGGCTGAAATGGGCATTTAGGCCATAGCTTTTAAGGCATTCGACTATGGGCGAGCAGAGAAGCCCGTACGATTCGCGGATGGAGGGAAGCGCCAGGCTATGAGAAAGAGGGATGAAGACGCTGTAGGTGAGCTCCCTGTCGTGGAACACGGCCCCCCCGCCCGTTACACGCCGTATGACGTCGACGCCGGCAGCGCGGCATTTATTTATCCGCACCTCTTCTTCCAGGCGCTGAAAATATCCGATGGTTATGGCCGGAGGATACCAGGAGTACAGGCGCAGCGTTGGCGGACAGGCCTGGCGGGCGAGCGAGTTTAGGATGCTTAGGTCGACCGCCATATTGTACGTCCCGCGGCCCGGCCGGTCGATAATGAGCCTCCATTCCTCCATCAGGCCTTCCCCGGGCCCTTTCGGTTTTCATAGGCCTTAAGGGCACAGGAGGCGATACTCTCGGCCGAAATGCCCACAAGCTCCAGGCCTCCAAGCTCCACCGTGTCTTGCAGGCGCTTTAAAAGCTTCTCCTGCGTGCCCGGGCGGCCGAGGAGCGCCTCTTCCAGTATGCTCACGGACTCCTCCGGATGGATGAAGAAATCGCCCGATATGGCGGCCTCACGCACCTCGTGGGCCTCGAGTTCGAGGCGTATTCTGATAAGCTTCTCGCCCGGAGCCTTAAGCGTCGCTTGGACGGTCATGAGCGCCCCGACAATTCGCCCGCATGATAGGAGCTTCGCACCATTGGGCCCGCGAGCACGGCCTCGAAGCCCATGGATTCGGCGAGGGACTTCATATCGTCAAACTCTTCCAGAGTATAAAAACGCGCCACAGGCGGGTTCTCCATACTGGAACGAAGGTACTGTCCCAGAGTCAACATGGAGCATCCTGCCCGTTTGAGGTCCTGGAGCGTTGTACGAAGCTCTTCCATTGACTCGCCGAGGCCGAGCATGAGGCCCGACTTGGCCGGTATTCCCGACAGCACAACGCGTTCGATGAGCTCGAGCGAAAGCGAATAATCCCCTCGAGGCCGAAGCGACGGAAAAAGCTGCCCGACGGTTTCCAGGTTGTGGTTTATTACATCCGGGGCAGCGCGAATGACCGTCTCGATGGAGCATTCCATTGAGGCCCCAAAATCCGGAACCAGCACCTCCACGCGGCAGTCCGGAGAAATCCTTCGTATGGCCCGTATGGTTTCCGCGAAGAGTTTTGCGCCCCCGTCGGGGATGTCGTCCCGCGTCACCGATGTGATGACGGCGTACCGCAGGCCGAGCTTCGCGACGGCGCCGGCCACGCGGCCCGGCTCGTCCGGGTCGGGCGGCCCGGGCCTGCCGTGCCGGACCGCACAGTAACGGCAGTTACGCGTGCAGATGCCGCCCATTATAAGAAAGGTCGCCGTACCGGCCGAAAAGCATTCTCCAATATTGGGGCAGCGCGCTTCCATGCAAACGGTGTGAAGGCGCTCCGCCTCGATAACGCTTTTAACCCGGACATATCCGGCCCCGCCGGGTATTTTAAGATTTATCCAGCGGGGGATCCTTCCGCTTAAGGCTCCCATTTCAATACCGGTTTTCGCGCAGCCAGCACCGCGTCGACCCTGCCGACCGGCGTCGTATGCGGCGCCGTCTTCACGGTTTCGGGGCTTGTCTCCGCCTCGCGCTTTATGGCGATCATGGCTTCGGCGAAGGCCTCCAGCGTCTCCCTGGTCTCGGTTTCGGTGGGTTCTATCATAATAGCCCCCGGGATGAGAAGGGGGAAATAGACCGTGGGCGCGTGATAGCCGAAATCGAGTATGCGCTTTGCGATGTCGTTTGTGGTTACGCCGCCGGGCATGTTTTTGTCGTTAAGCACGAATTCGTGCATGCAGGCCCGGTCGACCGGAAGATTGTAGTCCTTCCGCAGAAGGGAGAGCAGATAATTGGCGTTTAATACGGCAGTCTCCCCGGCATCGCGTATGCCCTCCGAGCCGAGCATTGATATGTAAACAAAGGCCCGAAGCGCGACGAGAAAATTGCCGTAAAACGAATGTATCCGGCCGATGGAATCCGGCCTGTCGTACTCGAGATGGAAGCCGTCCTTCCCTTTAAGCACTACCGGCACCGGGAGATAAGGCTCGAGCTCGTCGCACACGCCAAGCGGGCCCGAGCCGGGGCCTCCCCCTCCGTGCGGGGTCGAGAAGGTCTTGTGCAGGTTGATATGCATGAGGTCAAAGCCGAGGTCGCGCACCCTTACAACGCCGAGAAGCGCGTTCAGGTTGGCCCCGTCGCAGTAGAAAAGTGCGCCCTTATCGTGCAATAGATTTGCGATTGCCGGGGTGTTCCTGTCGAACAGGCCGAGCGTATTGGGGCTCGTGAGCATCATGGCGGCCACGTTTTGATCGACTATGGAGCGGAGTTTTTCCATGTCGACATCGCCCTCGGATGTGGATGGGACCTCGCGAGTCTCGAAGCCGCACATGGCGACCGATGCCGGATTGGTGCCGTGCGCCGAGTCCGGAATGAGAATTACGCCGCGGCGCTCGCCCCTCTTTTCGAAGTATTTTTTTATGACCATCACGCCGGCAAGCTCGCCGTGGGCCCCGGCGGCGGGGGCGAGCGAAAAGCGCCTCATTCCGGTTATGGCGCAGAGAAGCCCGGAAAGCCCGTGGAGGACCTCGAGCGCGCCCTGCGAAAGCCCCCTGGAAGCGAGCGGGTGCAGCCCGGTAAAGCCCGGGAGAGCGGCCACGCGCTCGTTTATTTTCGGATTATATTTCATGGTGCAGCTTCCGAGAGGATACATCCCCGTGTCCACTCCGAAGTTCATGCGCGAGAGCGCCGTGTAATGGCGCACGATGTCGAGCTCGCCCGCCTCGACAAGATCGACCCCGTCGTTCAGTAACTCGGGGGGGATGGGATCGGCGTCATCGAGCTTCCATTCGGGCATGGGGTATGCGCTTCGCCCACACCCGCTCTTTTCAAATATTACCGGCATATCTCCACCCCTTACAAGCTAATACCCTTCGCCCGATTTCCTCACCCGCACATTGCGCGATACCCGCGGGCGTTTCATTTGGCGAAGCGCGCCACCGCCTCCGCGAACCCGTCCATATCGTCCGGGCCGGTCATCTCCGTGCAGCAGATGAGCACGCAGTCCTCATACTCTTCGTAATAATCGCCCAGATGCACGCCGGGCACATAACCCTCTTCCTCGAGGCGCTTCATCACGGCAGGCGCCCCAGGTATCTTCACCGCGAACTCGTTGAAATACGGCCTCTCGAAGACCGGCCTAAACCCCTTTGAGCTTAGCGACTTTTTGCATCGCGCCGCAAGCTTATGGTTCAAGATCGCGAGCTTTCGGATTCCGTTTCCCAGAACCGAAAGGTATATGGCGGCCCTTAGCGCGCAAAGGCCCTGATTGGTGCAGATATTGGACGTGGCCCTCTCGCGGCGTATGTGCTGTTCGCGCGTCTGAAGGGTGAGTGCATAGGCCTCTTTGCCCGCCGAGTCCACAGTGCGCCCCACGAGCCGGCCCGGCATGCGGCGCATGAATCCTGCGCCCGCCGCAAGCATCCCGAGCGCCGGCCCGCCGAAACCCACGGGGTTTCCGAACGACTGCGCCTCGCCGCAAACGATGTCCGCGCCCGATTTCCCAGGCGGGGCGAGGAGCCCCAGGCTGTGCGGCTCGGTCACAACGACTATTGAATGGGCCCCGGCCGCGTGCGCAGCGGAAGACAGGGCCGATACGTCCTCCACGCAGCCGAAGAAGTTGGGGCTCTGGATGATGAGGGCCGAGGCCCCGTCAAGTGCGTCCGCGGCGGGCGTCATCATCACCCCCGCTTCGCCGTGGGCCGTTCGAATTTCCACATCGTTGGCCCAGCAGTAGGTTTCGAGCACCCGGCGGTAATGGGGATGCAGCGTATCGGCCACAGCCACCGTCTTTTTACCCGAAACGCCCACCGACATGAGGACGGACTCGGCGAGCGCCGTGGCGCCGTCGTACATGCTTGCGTTCGCCACGTCCATTCCCGTCAGCCGGCAGATGAAGGTTTGAAACTCGAAAATGGCGGTCAGGGTGCCCTGGCTTACCTCGGCCTGATAGGGCGTGTAGGCGGTGTAGAATTCGGAGCGCGAGGCGAGAGCGTCTACCGCCGCGGGCAGATAATGAACATAGGATCCGGCCCCGGCGAAACAGCGCCCTGGCCTGTTCTTTCCGGCAAGCTCCTCCATGCGGCGCATGACCTCGATCTCCGAGAGCGCCTCCGGAAGATCGAGCCCCCCCTTGAGCCTGAAATCCTTTGGAATGCCCGCGAAGAGCTCGTCGACCGAGCGAACACCGATCGACGCGAGCATCGCCGCGCGGTCGGCATCGGCGCCGCATGTGTATTTCATATCAACTCTCCGACTCGATATGGGCGGCGTAGGCCGCTGCGTCCATCAACCCGTCGAGCTCCCGCGGCGCCTTCATCTCTATCTTAAACATCCAGCCCTCGCCGTAGGGGTCGCCGTTGAGAAGCTCGGGGGAGCCCTCCAGCGCCCTGTTGACCTCGGATATCCTTCCCGAGACGGGTGAATATACGTTGGACACCGCCTTTACCGACTCCACCACGGCGACCTGCTCGCCGCCGGCCACCTCCATGCCCGGTTCGGGCAGCTCGACAAACACTATGTCGGTCAGCATCTCCTGCGCATGGTCGGTTATTCCGCAGGTGGCCGTGAATTCGTCGTCCATGCGTATCCATTCGCTGTCTTTGGTGTACTTGAGGTCGTCCGGTATGTGGCTCATTAATCCCTCCGATTGTGTCCGCCCGGTCCGTCCGGGTGCGGTTATGGTCTCCGGCGTGCGCCCCTCAGCCGTTGAATGCGTAAAAGGGCCGCTTCACCGCGCGCGCCGGCACGGGGTTATCCCGGATAAGCAGGGAGAAAGCGTCTCCTACGGCGAGCGTTCCGGCCTTTACCAGCGCCATGCCGATTCCCTTTTTCAGGATCGGCGAGAACCCGCCGCTGGTGCTCATGCCGATTTCGACGCCGTCTTTAAGGACCGGGCAGTGTTCCCTGGGCACCCCCCTGCCCTCGAGTTCGAAACAGATGATCGTCCGCGGCGCCCCCTTCTCCTTCTGTTCCACGAGCACCCTGCGGCCTATATAGTCGTCCGCGCTCGTTACAAGCCAATTGAGTCCGGCCTCGACCGGGGTGATGGTATCCGACAATTCGTGGCCGTAGAGCGAATAGGCCGCCTCGAGCCTTAACATGTCGCGCGCGCCCAGGCCTGCCGGTTTTATTCCGTACTCCTCTCCCGCCTGGAGGAGCTCCCTCCATAGCGAGACTGCGGCATCGTTGGGCACAAAGAGCTCGTATCCGTTTTCGCCTGTATAGCCCGTGCGCGAAACCATAAGGCGCACGGCCCTGTGCTCGGCATGAAAAAATTCAAACCGCTCGAGGCGCCCAGCGCGTTCGTCCGCGAGTACGCGCGTGAGGATATCGAGAGAGGCCGGGCCCTGCAAGTCAATTTTGGATGTTTCGGCGGACACATCGACGATCTCCACATCGTTCGAGGCATGGGCGCGCACCCATTTTAGGTCCTTTTCGATGGTGGCGGCGTTAACCACTATATAGAATTCGGATTCCGATATCATGAAGATGAAGATATCATCCACCACGCCCCCGTCCTCCCGGCAAAGACAGGTGTACATGGAACGCGACGGGGCCAGCTTATCGACGCGCGTCGGTATCATCCGTCGAAGGAAGCTCTTCGCGCCGGGCCCATTTACAATAATCTCGCCCATGTGCGAAACGTCGAAAAGCCCCGCCCCGGTCCTGGTCGCCGCGTGCTCCTCGATGATGGATGAGTAAAGCACCGGAAGCTCCCATCCCGCAAAATCCACCATGCGCCCGTCGAGCGCGAGGTGCTCCTCGTACAGCGCCGTCCTTCGCATCATCGGGCCATCCTCCTAAGCGCGAATTCGATCGCCTTGTTAAGCGGATCGACGACCTCGCTCACCGCGGGGCAATAGGCGAGTTCCACCCTCCAGAAGTCCGCGGGCAGCATTCCGGTCTCGAGCGCCATGCTTACGAGGTTGACGCGCTCCGCCGCGCCCCTTTCGGCGACGGCCTGCGCCCCTAAAAAGCGCCCGCTCATTCTGTCGCACAGGACCTTTATCGAGATCGTTGTATTCTCCGGAAAATAATCCGGGAGTATTGTCGTTCGGATTTTTCCTTCTACGGGAGTATATCCGGCCGCCCTGGCCGCCTGTGTCGTATATCCGGTGCCCGCCACCTCGAGGTTTCCGATCCTCGTAACGAAGGTGCCGGCCGTACCCCTGTATTCCGCATCGCCCCCGGCCGCGTTGATACCGGCGACGATGCCCATCCTGTACGCTCCGGTGGCAAGCTTCACCGGGAGCCTCGAACCGTCTATGATGGACCAGTTGGCGGCGCAATCGCCTGCCGCATATATATCAATGGAAGAAGTCCGCATCCTCCCGTCCACTACGATGCCCAACGGATCGAGGGCAAGGCCCGAGACGCCGGCCGCCTCCGTGTTTGCCCTGAATCCAGCGGAGAGGATTCCGGTTTCGCCCTCATATTTATTCCCGCCCCCGGTAACGCCGCCAAAGCCGTTTAGCTCGATAACGCCGTCCGCCTGGGTATCCGTGTGGACGCCGATGCCATAGGATTCGAGGTGTTCTCTCACCGGCTCGGTCATGTCCGGATCCAGAACCCCCGGCAGTATCTGTGAACGCATCTCGAGAATCGCTATTCCCTTAAGGTGCTTTCGAAGGGCTATCGCCGCCTCGAGACCTATAGCGCCTGCGCCTATGACGATGCCGTGCACGGAGGAATCCAGCCTGCCCTTTATCTTTTTTAGATCGTCGGTCGTAGCGAGCGGATAGAGGCCCTTATATAGTACGCTCTCCAGGCCCTTTATGGGCGGCAGTACCGGAACCGCGCCTGTAGTGATAATCGCCGCGTCGTACTCCAATGCATGCTCGCCGTCGGCGGCGACCGTCACGGTATGCGCGGCTCCGTCGAAGGCGAGGACCCTGCCGCTTATTTTTTTTACGCCCATCTTGTTCAGATATATGTCCTGTTCGAGGCCGTCGGCGGGGACCTGTCCGCCCAGTGCATAGGGTATGCCGCAGGGATGCGCCAGGTCTCGCGGCTTGGGGTCTATGACGGTTATGCGGGTTCCGGGTGATGTGCGCCTTATCGCCATGAGCGCGGCGTACCCCGCGCTTCCCAGGCCGGCTATAACGATATGCCTCACGGCAGCCCCCGCCGACCCAGCTGTATCATGCTATGGAACAATCGATACCCCCTGTCCGTTGAACATGAATATCCGGGAGAAAAAAAGGAAGACCGCCAGCCGGGCCCATTCCACCAGCATCCCCCCGGTTGGAATGCCTCCGTGGCGGCCCTGACCGAAAAAAGTCAACCCCCGACAGCCTGTGTCAAGAAAAAATTGAGGAAGCATCCTATTCACCCGGCATAGGTTTTACGTTTTTCACCCGCAAGGATATGCGCCATGCGGGTGGGCACAGGAATCCGGTATTTACCCGTGCAGGCAAGTACTATCCGCGCCGCCTCGTCCATGCCCACCAGGTGCCCCGGAGAAACGAAGACCGGACTGACGCGGGACCTGGTCCGCAGCACCGTTCCGATTCGTTCCCCATCATTCCCCAGAAGCGGAGAGGTCGACCCTCGCTCCTCGTCCGGCTCTTCATAACTGCCGTAAAGCCGCGATTTCGCGCATCCAATGGATGGAATCCCCAGCAATAGCCCCATGTGACAGGCTATTCCGAAGCGCCGGGGATGGGCGATGCCCTGTCCGTCGAAGATAAGAACATCCGGTTTATTTTTCAGATTTTCAAACGCCCGCAGAAAAAGCGGGCCCTCCCGGAAGGAAAGGAGGCCTGGAATATACGGAAACGGGACCTCGCCGGAATGACACGATTCCTCGACCGGTTCCAGACCCGGAAAATTGAGCACGACTATACAGCAATGTCCCAGCCCGTCGGGCCCTCCGGTCGACACATCGACCCCGGCGACTATGCCGATTTTTGCGGGCGAGCCGCTGGTTTGGATCTTGGTGGAGAGCTCGCGCTGGAGCCTGACCGCCTCGGCAGGCTTGTTGTTCCATCCGTGCATCATTTCTTTCACCGGGACGATCCGGCCCTCAATCACCGCGCACCATCTCCGACCCCGGGGGGGCCGCCTGGCGCCACATGTCTCGCAACGATTTTCGCGACCCTATCCGGATGACGTAAATATAAAGAAGATGATGCCCGCCACCGAAAGCGCCGTGAAAATTATAAGCGATCTGCTGTACCGGTCGGACTTCCTTTTCATCCGGCTGGACTGGACCATTAGGCCCGTGACGCATAGAATGAACTGCACAGCCATGAGCGCGATCGCCCAGCCGTAAAGGGAGGAGCCGCCCGGCCTGACGGCGCCGTACGAACGCCCTCCCCCCGGGCCGGATATGGAAACCATAATAAAGGCCACCAGAAACACCACCCAGGAGATGATCACCAAAACGTTGATCGCCCTCACAACGCTGTCCGCGCCCTGCCTGCGTATTTTTTTCTTTTCTTCAGCCATAACCCGCCTCCGGAGCTAATGGTATTTCGGCAATATGATTTTTCAAGCAGTAAATGAACGCGGAATTTCCCGTATGAATTTACCGCCCGTCCGAGATCTTAATGGGCACCCCCGATCAATTTATACTTGCCAACGCCGCGCGTTGATAATAAATCGGGAGGGCCATGGGTTCGCTCAGAAAGATCGCGGCATTCCTCGCCGCATGCCTGCTATTTTTTTATCTGGTACCGCTCATAGTCGAGGGGCTTAAAGCCACAACCGAACGGATACGCGCGAACCAGACAGGCCTCGAAACGGTACAGGTGGTCGGCCACACCATGGCCTACCGCACCTACGGCAGGGGTCCGGATATAATCCTGGTGCATGGGTTCAGCCACTCCTCCCTGTGCTGGGAGAGAACCATCGACGCGCTGGTTCGCGCGGGCTATCGTGTGCATACGATCGACCTCCTGGGCCATGGCATGAGCGACAAGCCCTACGGCATCCGGTACTCACTCGAACTATACGCCCGCCAGCTACGGGAATTCATGAAGGCCCTCGGCATCGACAGGGCGAGCCTTGTCGGCCACTCCATGGGAGGCGCGGTAGTTCTCCGGTTCGCATGCTCCTTCCCATCCATGGTCCGCAACCTGGTCCTAATTGGAAGCGGTGGCCTTCGACACGGCCCAAGTGGGAACATCGCATTCCGCCTCATGCGATACCCGCTCCTCGGCGAGTTTCTCATACTCTTCAACATAAGACCGGTGGTCCGGCTGATAAACGCCTCAATCAACACCAACGGCCTCGTTCCCGTAGGCGATGACTACCTCGATCGATTCATCCTGCCTTCCCGCACCCGCGGATACACATACGCCTTCCTGCGCATCCTCAGGAACTTCGGAACCCCGTTGTGGGAGGTCGAGGACTGCGCCGCCGGGATCAGGACACCGTCGCTCATTCTGCACGGCTCCGAAGACCGCCTTGTTCCGGCCGAATCGGCGAAAAGGATGCACGACCTGCTGACGAATTCGAGGCTCGTTGCGGTTCCCGGCGGGCCGCACGCGCTTATGGAGAGCCATCCCGCTCTGGTAAACAAGGAGATGGTCCAATTTTTACGGCCTGGACGGTAACATTAGCGCCGGTCACATCACGGATACATGGCCGCCTCGTCGGGCTTCGAATTCTCCGGCCGTGTCCTCCGCCCAAGGGCGGATAATACAACGGGATGAATAGTGCTTGATTTCACCGCGGCGGAACATTAGGATAGCCGAACCTCCGTGAAACCAGTAAAAAGGAGTCAAGGGGTGGAATTTACAGTCAACGATATGTCATGCCAGCACTGCGTCCGCCGCATCGAGGAAGCCCTCGGGCGTGTCGAGGGCGTGACAGGGGTCAATATCGATCTGGACCGAAAGCTGGTCGAGGTCGAAGGAACGGCGGATACGGACGCCTTAATGAACGCGATAAAAGGCGCGGGATATACCGCTGAAAAGAGATCCTGATCGGCCGGCCGCGGACAAGCCGCCGGCATTTTAACGTTTCAGGCGAACCTTATTACAATTACCATAGAGGAGGACTGTCATGAAGAAATACTTATGTACGGTATGCGGCTACATCTACGATCCCGCGGAGGGGGACCCGGACAACGGAGTGAAACCCGGCACCCCGTTCGAAGACCTGCCGGAGGACTGGGTGTGTCCTGTCTGCGGCGCGGAGAAGGACGCTTTCGAGGTCGTGAAGTAAGACAGCCCGCCGGGGAGGTTGACATTGGACGTCGTTCTGCTTTCCAGAATACAATTCGCCGTCGCGGCCGGGTTTCATTTTATCTTCCCGCCGCTTACCCTGGGGATAACGCTGGTTATCCTGGTGATCGAGACACTGTTCCTAAAATCCGGCGAGGAGATCTATAAAACGATCTCGGCGTTCCTCATCAAGATCCTTGGGCTGATTTTCGCCCTTGGCGTCGCCACGGGCATCGTCCTGGAGTTTTCGTTCGGCACGAACTGGGCGCAGTACTCGCGGCTTGTCGGCGACATCTTCGGGGCGCCGCTCGCAGCGGAGGGCATCCTGGCCTTCTTCCTGGAATCGGTGTTTCTGGGTGTGCTTCTTTTCGGCCGTAACCGTGTTTCGAGACGCATGTACTGGGTGTCGGCCTTTTTGGTCTTTTTGGGCTCGCACCTTTCCGGGTTCTGGATCATTATAGCAAACTCCTGGATGCAGACCCCGGCCGGATTCGCTATTGAGGGAGGACGCGCGGTGCTTACCGACTTCAATGCCGCCGTCTTCAATCCGTCCACAGTAATACGCTTTCTGCACACCATGCTGGCCGGCTGGATAACCGGCACGCTGTTTCTCGCGGGAATCGCCGCATGGTACCTGCTCAACAAACGGCACGAGGCGATGCCGAAAATCATCATGAAGATATCGCTTATAATTTTCATATTCTCCGCACTGGCCCAATTCGCCTCAGGGCATTCGAGCTCGGTCCAGGTGGCGAAGACGCAACCTGAGAAGATGGCCGCCTTCGAGGCGCTGTGGAAAACCACCGAAGGCGCCCCGCTCTCGCTCTTCGGCATTCCCGTGGAGAGCGAACGGAAAACATATCTGGAGGTTTCCATTCCAAAGCTCCTGAGCCTCCTCGTCCATTTCGACCCCAACGCGAAGATTATGGGGCTGGATGAGTTCGGGCCCGACGAGCGACCGCCGGTCTTGCTTCCGTTCATGTCGTATCATGTCATGATCGCGCTCGGATCGCTTTTCGCGCTTTTAGCCGTTCTTTCGGCGTTCATGCTCATTCGCCAAACGGCATACGCCTCGAAATGGTTTCTTGTATCCATGATCGCCGCCATTTCGCTGCCTCATCTGGCCAACGAATTCGGATGGATCTCCGCCGAGGTGGGCCGCCAGCCCTGGGCGGTTTACCGCGTTCTGAAAACAGCCGACGCGGTCTCCGTCGTGGTGCCCGCCTGGCAGGTGCTCTTCTCTCTGATAATGTTCTCCATGATTTACCTGCTCCTTTTTACGGTGTTCGTCGCCATCCTCTTGAAGATCGTTAAAAAGGGACCCGGCGCGAAGGCCGGGGGATACTGACACGGAGTCCGATAAAAAGGGGAGCCCGCCATGGAAACACTGACATTTTTACAGACATCCTGGTTTGCGCTTATTGGAGCGCTTCTGGCCGGCTATGCGTTGCTCGACGGTTTCGACCTTGGCGCGGGCTCGCTTCTGCCCTTCCTCGCCGCGGACGATGAGGAGAAGCTTGTGGTCTTCAACTCCATTTGGCCCTTCTGGGACGGCAACGAGGTCTGGCTTGTTACGGGAGGCGCGGCCCTTTTCGCGGCCTTTCCACACGCCTACGCGACAGTGTTCAGCGGCTTCTACCTTGCCTTCATGCTCGTCCTTTTCGCGCTCATCTTCCGGGCCGTCTCCATGGAATTCTGGTACTATGACGAAAAACGGCGCGGCCTGTGGAGCGCGGCCTTCGTGGCCGGAAGCCTGCTTCCGTCACTGCTTTACGGGGTCGCGCTCGGCAATGTAATGGTCGGCATACCGCTGGCCGAATCCATGGAATTTACAGGTAATTTCTTCACGCTCCTGCGCCCCTACCCGCTCGCCATTGGCCTTCTCGGCCTCTTCGCCATTCTGCTGCAGGGAGTTACATATATCGCCATGAAGACGGACGGCGCCGTTCAGAACCGGGCGCGCTCCATCTTCGGTCGGGTGTGGGGGCTGTTTATCGCGGCTATGGCGCTTTCGTTTGCGGCCACTATAGTGTACATGCCGGAAAGCCTTTCCAATCCGCTTGTATGGATTTCGGCCGCGGTTTCGATTGCGGCCTGGCTTTTGTGCCGCCTCTTTGCGTCCGGAGGTAAAACGGGCCTCTCGTTCGCAATGTCATCCCTGGCCCTTTTGGGGCTATGGGGCATCGTGGGGGCTACGCAGTTTCCCAACCTCGTGCGCGCCACTGGGAACGCGTCGCTCAACATCACCCTTTACAACGCCTCTTCGAGTGAGAAGACGCTTTGGGTGATGCTTTACATCGCTCTCATAGGCATGCCGATCGTCATTTTTTATACTTTTTACGTGTACCGGATATTTCGCGGCAAGGTGATGATCACCAAATAGGGCCCCTGCAAAGAGCCGGCCAGCACTAATAATACCCAGGAGGGAATATGGTTAAAGAAAAGCTTGAAGTCTATAAATGCAGCGTATGCGGGAATATGGTGGAGGTGCTGTTTGTGGGAGGCGGCGAGCTCGTTTGCTGCGGCAAGCCCATGCAACTCCTCGTAGAGAACACCACCGATGCCTCGAAAGAGAAGCACGTTCCCGAGATCGAAAAGACCGCCGACGGCATCAAGGTGAAGGTGGGAGGCGTGCCGCATCCCATGGAAGAAAAGCACTGGATAATGTGGGTGCAGTTGATAGCTAACGGAAAGAGCTATCGCCAGTTTTTAAACCCCGGCGACTCCCCCGAGGCGCTTTTTAAAGTAAGCGCCGATAAACCGATCGCCCGGGAATACTGCAACCTGCACGGACTCTGGAAGGCCTAAACCGGCCCCGCGCCGACCGGTTCGGGAGGCGGCATTCCCGTATGCTTCTCTTCACGAGCCGGTCGGCAAGACCCTGTACGGCAGAGGCCGCGATAATCTTTGCGGATTATTAGACTGGAACCATCATCGATTGGAGGACACATGAAAAGCGTAAAGGGCACCAAAACCGAAAAGAACCTGCTGGCAGCCTTTGCCGGGGAGTCGCAGGCAAGAAACAGGTACACCTATTTCGCGTCGGCGGCTAAAAAGGAAGGCTATGAGCAGATAGCCGCCATATTCCTCGAGACGGCCGAAAACGAGAAGGAACACGCCAAGCGTTTCTTCAAATTTCTCGAGGGAGGGGAAGTGGAGATAACCGCCTCATATCCGGCGGGCGTTATCGGAACCACCGCAGAAAACCTCAAGGAGGCAGCGGAAGGCGAAAACATTGAGCATACGAAGCTCTATCCCGAAGCGGCGAGGATCGCCGAGGAGGAGGGCTTTAAGGACATCGCATTTCTCTTTCGCAAGGTCGCCGAGGTAGAGGTCCATCACGAGCAGCGCTATCTCATGCTCCTAAAGAACCTCAAGGAAGGAAGGGTCTTTAAAAGGGAAACTAAGGAAAAATGGATATGCCGCAACTGCGGATATATCCACGAGGGCAACGAGCCTCCCGACAAGTGCCCGACATGCGAGCACCCCAGGGCCTACTTCGAGCTCCTCTGCGACCATTTTTAGCAAACTGTTCAAGCCGGATAAAGCCGCCCCCGGGCGGCTTTATCCGATCTTCCGGCCCTCGTTCAATTCAGCCAAAATAATGCTTGCGATAATCAAAAATCCCAAGCGATCTGTCGCCTGGTTCGTTGCTGTTTCCGCAATTTTGGCGGCCGACCGGTTCTCTACAGCTTCTACTATAAAACGGAACCGTTTCCCGACCGAGGCGACCATACATAAGGCGACACTGGATTACTGGAATGAACACCGTTGCGATCGTCATTTTCATCCTGACCTATACGGGAATCATCTTCACGCGCCTCCCCGGCGTCAATATCGACAGGCCCTCAGCGGCATTCTTCGGCGCTGTGGCGATGATACTCTTCGGGGTTCTCTCCATGGACGAGGCCGTACGGTCCATCGATTTCAACACAATCTTCCTTCTTCTCGGCATGATGATTCTCATCTCGGTGCTCGAACTCGACGGATTTTTCACGCTCATCGCCCGGACCACCATTGCGTTCTCGCGTAACACCTCCCAGTTGCTTACGCTCGTCGTATTCGCAACCGGCATAGCAAGCGCCTTCCTGGTAAACGATGCTGTCGTCTTGCTGTTCACCCCGGTAATACTGCGCATCTGCCGTTCCGGAGGGCTCGACCCGATACCGTATCTCTTCGCGGAAATTATGGCCTCCAACATAGGAAGCGCCATGACGATCACTGGAAACCCGCAGAACATACTCATCGGAATCAACTCGGGGATCGCTTACGGTCGTTTCCTTCTGCATCTCATGCCGGTGTCGCTGCTCGGCATGATAGTTCTCATCGTAATCATCAAGCTGTTCTTCCGCGAGGATTTCCGCGAGTCACGGGCGATCAGCTTCAACGGCGACGGTTTCGAATACGATTACCGGTCCATGAAGGTCTCCGTGCCCGTTTTCCTGCTGGTCATTATCATGTTTTTCCTCAGTCCCATGCTGGATATACCGATACCGGTCATCGCTCTACTCGGGGCCTCGCTGGTGCTGCTTTTCGGAAGGATACGCCCTTCGAGGGTCATCAAACAGGTCGACTGGGTGCTGCTCGTTTTTTTCGCGGGGCTTTTCATAGTGGTGGACGGTGTGGAACGCGCCGGGCTCCTCGATCCGCTCATCGAGCATGCCCCTTTGTCCGCGGACCTGGCCGGCCTCGGCATGCTTCACGGTCTCGGCCTTTTCCTCTCTCAGATCGTTAGCAATGTTCCCTATACCATCGTCATGCTCCCAGTGATGAAGACGGCCGCAAGCGAGCTTCTGTGGCTCGCGCTCGCCTCGAGCGCGACGCTCGCCGGAAACGCGACCATTATAGGCGCAATGGCCAACCTAATAGTCATCGAGAGCGCGCGCGAGGAGGGTGTCGCGATCCGCTTTCTGCCGTTTTTTAAGGTGGGCATGGCGGTGACGCTCGCAAGCTTCATTATTTCCATCGCGGTGCTGTACGTTGAATACGTCCTTGGAATTCTCGCCGGTTGATTCAGCCGCCGACAAAGACGCTCATCATCCGCTCGACGCTCGCGGCCAGCGCTTCGAGGTTGTAGCCGCCCTCAAGCAGCGCGATGACGCGATTCTTCGAATGCCGCGCCGCGGCATCCACAAGCATTTTCGTGAATTCCCCGAACATGGCGGTCGACAGGTTTATTCCGGCGAGGGGATCGTTACGGTGTGCGTCGAATCCCGCCGAGATCAGTATAAATTCGGGCCGGAAGGAGTCGAGGGCCGGAATGATTCGGTCCCTGAACGCCTCGCGGTATTCCTCGTCGCCGCTTCCGGCGTCCATGGGGATGTTGAGCGTAAAATTTTCGCCGTCGGCCTTGCCCTTCTCCATAAGCGAGCCGGTCCCGGGATAATAGGGAAACTGGTGGGTGCTCGCGTAGAACACCGTGGGGTCCTTCTCGAACATGTGCTGGGTGCCGTTGCCGTGATGAACGTCCCAGTCCACGATCGCTATGCGCTTGAGCTTATGCTCTTTCTGCAGATATCGCGCCGCTATGGCTATATTGTTGAAAATGCAGAAACCCGCGGCATAGTCCCTCTCGGCATGATGCCCCGGCGGGCGAACCGCGCAGAAACCGTAATCGGCCCTGCCTTCCATTATTGCGTCGCACATCGCCATAGAGCCGCCCACCGCATACAGGGCTATCTCGTAGGAGCGCTTACATACCGACGTATCCATTGAATCGAAATAATCATCTCCCCGCTCTATCTCCTCCCTCGCACGCTTTATATACGCCGGATCGTGCACCAGCTCTATATGCTTCGAGTCCGCCCTTCTCGGGGCCACGCGCACCAGGTCTTCGTAATAGGGGCGCGTCTTAAGCAGAGTATCTATGGCGATAAGCCGCTCGGCACGCTCGGGATGTCCCCATTCCGTCTGGTGCTCCAGGAAAAGCGGATCGAAACAATAGGCGGTCCTGCCCATGGATTTCCTCCTTCAACGGATCTCCCCCCTTGTGGTTCAGGAGGATGATCATTCCCGGCGCCGCGCTCCGTTCACTTCCTCGGGCTTAGCGGGCCATAAAAATCGTGCTATGTCAAACGCTTTTCATACTGAAGAGCGGTTGCCCCTTCGTTCCTGTATCATTTCCCGCTTGCATTTACCGGGAACACATCGCTCATCCTCTTTTATGCAAACGATCATGCTCGAAATTGTCAGGGCCGCCCATGGCGGCTACGGCCTTGCCTTTGCGGATGGAATGGCCGTCTTTGTCCCCTATTCTTTCCCCGGGGACCGTGTGCGCGCTTCAATCACCCTTCGCAAGAAGAACCACGCCTTCGCCGAAATCGTCGATCTAATCGAGCCCTCGACCATGAGAATCGCTCCGGAATGCCCGAACTTCGGGCGCTGCGGCGGCTGCGCCTATCTCGGGATCTCCTACGCGCATGAACTGGAGATCAAAAGGGACATTCTCCACGAGTGTGTCGAGCGTATCGGCGGCATCCGGCGGGACGCAATGCCGCCGCCGCTTTCCATCGATGGACCGCGCTTTGGATACCGCAGTCATGCCACCGTAAAATATGAAGACGGCAGGACGGGACTTTTCGCCGCTGGAACATCCACGCTCGTCCCATTCCCCTCCTCCGGATGCCTGCTTGTATCCGAAGGCGTCAATGACGCACTGAAAGAGGCCCCCCCAGCGGGACTGGGGGAATTCAGGATAGCGGAGGACTCGACTGGACGGGTGTTCCGCTCTTACGAGGGCGATATTACGCTGGAGGAAAGAGAGGCGGGCATAGTATATCGGCGACATATTTTAGGATTTTTCCAGGCGAACCGGTTCCTGAGGGGAAAAATGCTTCTGGCCGTCGGCAACCTCGCCCGACTGGAGCCCGGAACGCGTTTTCTGGACATAGGCTGCGGTTCGGGTTTTTTCTCTCTCCACCTGGCCAAAAACTGGAACCGGGGAACAGGCATCGACCGCGACAGAAGATCCATATTCTGGGCGCGGAAAAACGCACGCCTCAATGGGATAGCGACCGTTAAATTTCTAGTGGGTGACGCCGGCTCGTTCAACACGGGAACTCGAACCTTGGACACGGTCATCGTCGACCCGCCCCGGTCCGGGCTTTCGCCCGGGGCCAGGAAAGCGATTATGGGAGTCTCCCCCTCCAGGATCGTCTACGTTTCATGCGATCCGGCCACATTCGCCCGCGATCTGAGGGTTTTTATCGACGCCGGTTACAGTACTGGCGGGTTGACTTTAATCGACATGTTTCCCGGCACCATGCACATCGAAACCGTCTGCGTGCTGGAGCGCTAATCGGCGTCGTCCAACATCTCCATGAACGTCACGGCGGTTACCTCCGCAAGAGGGAATATCGCGGCCAGCCGGCAGGGGTAATAGCCGTCTATATTGGGTTTCGTACCGTGGGGGTTCTCCGGCTGCGGGCTCCGCTGAAGGCCCCGGTAATACTCGAGCGTCATGTCATCGAGGTTGATAACGTACCCGTATTCGCAGGCCGAATCGAGAAGAAAATCGTTCGCCACCGGAAAATGGTGAATGTCCCTGTCGTAAATCGCCGAAAGCAGTCTGGCTCCGCGGAAGCCCTGAAGAAGATTGTACCACTCCACCGTTCCCTGTCCCGGCGCGCGGTCTTCGTGCGGATTCCAGTACTTCCGGACGAACTCGTCGGGGGCTGCGTCACCCGGATAAACCGGTACGACGGAAAGAAACTTTTCGCGAAATGTGCCCCAGCCGTTCTCGCCGTTTATTCTTACGACAAGCGCGCAGATCTCCTTGCCCAGCCATCCCGGATAGGAATCGAAATGATGATAGTTGAGTAAATATTTCCCGTCAATTTTTACGCCGTATGCGCCCCGTGTTGCCATTTTCCATCCTTAACGCAATCGCTTAAGCGCTCAAACAAAAACACGATCGATGACGATCATCGCAAATCAAGCCCTCCCAGATAAAAAAACAGTGTCGCCGGCATCATGATCAGATGGTAGAGCCCGTTCCAATTCAAAGGGTGGAAGATATTGACCCTTGCCACCTGAACGGCGGACGCGGCAAACGCGATAATCAGGCCAAAAACGAGATTCATACTGCCGCTTCCCGTGGAAAGCCCGTGTATATTGAGCCCCAGGAAAAGAACCATCACCGGGGCGTAGTTTATGATGACAACGAGGAATTTATCCGTCAGAAAAATCAGGGCCCAAAAAACGCATAACTGGATGACCCCGACGGCCATGACGATGTCGCGTAGCGCGCCGTCGAAAAAACGGAGAGCGCAGACCAGTACTATGGAAAAGGTCATGGCGCCGGCCGCTATCCATGAGATCTTCTGCATCGCCACCCTGCCTTTCGATTCCCGGCCCAAGGGTTCGAAAAACCCGTGATCGATGCCGCCGATAAGCGCGCCCAGTCCCATGAGGGCTATCGCGGCCGCCCACACGCCATAAGGGCTTACGAACTCATCCATCCCGCCGAAAAGAATCCCGGCAAGAAAAAACGACAGGCTGGCCCACAGAAAGTTCGTGATGGCGGTGAGAGCGAGCGGTGTCATGGTTGCCTCCATTGGAGAGAGTACCCCCTTCTCAAAAAAGGGCAAGATTTTATCCATAATAATAAAATCTTCCGGGGCCAGGGGAACGCTCCTATGACTCTTTGACAATCGATAAACTAAAAGATGTCAATATAAATTTGTTCGTTAGTATTTGAATTGAGGGTGCGCCCCTCTTACGGCTCCTCCCCGGCCTCTCCGCATGGGGGGATTTTGGGGGCGGGGATGCGCTTCCTTTCAACATTCATCGCTTAAAGCTTCGTTTTCGCTCTTTTAAGACGGCCCCATCGTATTATTTTTACTCGGTGAAATGAGCCCGCATCGTTTCACCGTTGTCTGGATGTACGATGGCGCTTAAAAGTATAAAAGGAGGCCTTTTTAAGGCGCCCCGGGCTTGACCGGCCATAATGTGCTTTTATTTAATGAGGACCGGATGCAATATGACGGATCGGATTCCTCCCGTACCGGAATTCGGTTCCGGAAGGTAAAGCGGCAAACGAGACGGATGCGCCAAATGGAGTTGGTAATACTATACGAGGACAACCATGTGATAGCGGTCGAAAAGCCGGCCGGGATGATTACCCAGCGGGACGCCACCGGAAGGACCGCGCTTATCGATATTGTGAAGGAATACATCCGGGGAAAATACGGGAAACCCGGCGAGGTCTTTCTCGGCGCGGCGCACCGCCTGGACCGCATCGTATCGGGACCCGTGCTCTTCGCACGGACATCCAAGGCGGCGGGACGGCTTTTCGACGAGTTCAAATACCGGCGAGTGATGAAACTATACGCGGCGCTCGTGCACGATCCATCCGGAACGATGACCGTACCCGGCAACGATCCGGAATGGAAAACGCTAACGCACCATCTTGAACGACGACGCGACACTACGATCATCGCGGCCTCGGCGGGACCCGGATCCAAAGAGGCTTCCCTATCCTACGTCCCGATCGCTGCCGGATCCAATCTCGCCCTCCTCCTGGTCAACCTGCATACGGGGAGGAAACACCAGATCCGCGCCCAGCTCGCCGCCGGCGGGTTCCCCATTACCGGCGATTTCCGTTACGGTTCCCCGGAGCGGGGCGACCCCGACGCGATAGGCCTTCATTCATGCTTTCTTCGTTTCACTCATCCGACGCTAAAAGACTCGATCGAAATTTATTCCGGGCTTCCCGTGCGTATCTCGTCACGCATAAAGCCCCAGCGCCCGCTTATCGAGATCATACAAGGCGTCATACGGGCGTAATTGAGTCCGGGCATTTATCGTTGACAAATGCCGCTTCCAAATGTTATCGTTCCGGCCGTATAAAGCGGGGGACGAGAATGGGATTTTTTAAAAACGCGCATAAATCGTTCATTAAATACGGCGAAATGCTGGTGGACAAAACAGAGGAATATACCCGGCTCGCCAAATTGAGCCTCGAGATCAAACGGCTGGAATACACCATAGAAAAAAACCATACGGAAATCGGCGAATACGTTTCCGGCAGAATCGAGGAAGGGGCCCGCGAGATCAGCCTTGAAGACGAAGCCGTCCAGGCCCGGTACAGGAACATCGTCGACTGCAGGGACACCATCGCGTCACGAAGAAAAGAAATCGAAGAGATCAAGCAGGCCCGTTTTGCGGGCCCATCCACCGGTTCCGGAAAAACCGCGGAATAGCCCGCAATCGGGCCCGCGCCACAACAGCATGCCAGAATCATCCAAGCGGATCATTGAAGCCATACGCGCCTTCAAGGGGCCTTTCACTCACGCGGACATCCTCGCGCAAACGCGGGCCCGCAGCGGCGCCCAGGCGCGTTCGAGGCACGGAAAACCCTCAAATAAGGGCGGGCGAGAGCGGCCGATCGTCGACGAAACGCTACGCGGGCTGACCGCCGCCGGCCTGCTGCTTAAGCGCGGCAGGAGTTACACCCGCACCGACGGCTTTAGCCCGGAGGGCGTTATTACGATCGACCGGCGGGGGGCCGGAACAATTAAAACCGACGATGGGCTGACGCTTGGCGTATTGAAGGAAAACATCGGGAACGCCCATTCCGGGGACCTCGTCAAGGCCGAGCTTGACGATATCAGAAACGAGGTGTGTTATGCGCGCGTTACGGAGGTACGCAGGCGCGGGAAGGAGCGCTACATGGCCCGCGTGGAGACCAAACTCGGCGACCGCATCCTGCTGCGCCTGGTGGACATGCCGGGCGGGGTTACTCTCCGCGCCCGGCGTTCCCCCTCCGAACCGCTGAAGGGCGACCTCTGTATCGTCCGGCTGACCGGGAGGACCGTGTCCGGTATGGCGGAGTGCTCGGTCGAGCGCTCGTTTTCGCCGGACGACGAGGAATACGACGTTCAGCGCATTCTGATCAAACACTCCATACCCGACCGGCACCCGCATTACGAAGAGCTCGACGCCTTCGACAAGAAGTTCCTCTTCCGCGAAAAGAAGGGGCGCAGGGATTATCGCAAGCTCTACACCGTCACCATCGACGGGGACAACGCCAAGGATTTCGACGATGCCATATCGTTCGAGTCAGGGCACAACGGGCACAGGCTGTATATCCATATCGCGGATGTTTCCACGTTCGTAAAGCCGGGCGGAGAACTCGACATGGAGGCGGCGCGCAGAGGCACCAGTTTTTACCTGGGGAACCATGTCGTTCCAATGCTGCCCGAACCGCTCTCCAATGAATTGTGCTCGTTGAAGGAAAGGGTCGACCGGCTCAGCCTTACGGCCGAGCTCGTCTTCGATAAATCCGGAAAACCGATATCGCAATCCTTCCACCGGGGACTTATAAAGGTGGACCGCCGCCTCACCTATTCCTCGGCGCACCGTATGATAGAGGGCGGTAAACGCGGTAAAACCGACAGGCTTCTTCTTTCCATGTACGAATTCGCCATGATTCTCAAGCAGAGGCGTATGCGCCAGGGCC
>Ga0302238_1000083_pt1 | contig 109463 bp, 105 predicted proteins | sample AAG_UR_Asn_MG_FD_193527 | JGI IMG/M metagenome (GOLD analysis project Ga0302238, IMG submission 193527) | Enriched activated sludge microbial communities from anaerobic digester in WTTP, New Holstein, Wisconsin, United States - AAG_UR_Asn | ecosystem: Engineered > Bioreactor > Anaerobic >... | reverse complement strand
GAGGAGTCGAGGAATTGCTCAGTGGACATGACTTTACCTTTCTCAAGAAAAAATAATTTTGGCGGTCTCCCGCCCAAAGAAAAACAAAACCAGGGTTCTGGTACAGCACGACTTCCGCAGCACGTCTATTCTTTTTCAATGCGTACTTTCAGGGCGGGTATCGTACTTGAATACCACCGTGAATGGCAAGAAAAATGGGAAGCTTGGCGAAGTTTGTCTTCGCGGCGTCATCTGTTCAGACAAATAATTTCCAGAGCATTCTGCTTGCCAGAGCGACAAGCAGGCAAGCGAAAATGCGTTTTAGCGTCCTGACCGGCATTTGGTGAGCCAGTCGGGCGCCGACCGGCGCCATCAGCATGCTCGGGGGAACCATCCAAAGCAGGGCTGGCAGGTAGACGAAACCCAGGCTGCCCGACGGTAGGTTGGGGTGTCCCCAGCCGTTGTAAATGTAGCCGAGCGAGCCACCAACGGCGATGGGGAAGCCGACGGCCGCTGAGGTGCCGATAGCTTTTTGCATCTGCACATTGCACCAGTTCAGGAAAGGTACGGTAAAAGCGCCTCCCCCGATCGCGACCAGTGCTGAAATGCTGCCGATGCCGGTACCCACGGCGAACACGCCGCCGGCACCCGGAAGTTCCCGTGAGGGTTTGGGCTTGACCTCGAGAAACATCTGCGCCGCCATGAAGCAGACAAACACCGTGAAGAATACCGCCAGCGGTTTTGCCGGCACCCGAGATGCGAGCAGGGTGCCGAGAACCGTGCCGAGCAGAATGCCGGGCGTGATTTGTAGCACGATTTTCCAGAGGACGGCGCCATGCTGATGGTGTGTACGCAGACTCGACAGCGATGTGAACAGGATCGTTGCCATGGATGTTCCTAGCGCCATATGTAGCACCTCGTCGCTAGGGAAATTCGATTGGGCGACAAAGAGCATGGTCAAGGTGGGGACCATGACCAGTCCGCCGCCAATGCCGAGCAGGCCAGCAAAAAAACCGGTAAATATGCCAAGGCCGATATAGGCCAGCCACCAGGTCACGCGATTCTCCCTTCAATGAATCCGAGGTGCGCCGGATGTCAAAGCGGAACTTTACTACAGCATGGGGGCGTGACGGTATGGGGGGGGCTGGGGCGTATTGGAGGGGAGAAAAAGAAAAGGCTGACTCCGAAGAGTCAGCCTTTTGCTTTGATATCCTGGTAGGGCGTGAAGGGATCGAACCTTCGACAAACGGATTAAGAGTCCGCTGCTCTACCAACTGAGCTAACGCCCCACTATGTGGATTGCCTGCACTGCAAGCGCACTGGTAGGCCGGGAGAGATTCGAACTCTCGACCAACGGATTAAAAGTCCGCTGCTCTACCGACTGAGCTACCGACCCGGAAAACCAGAACGGCGCATTATAGAGATGGCTCAATGGGCTGTCAACGCTAAGGCTACCAGTTTGGTCCGCGGGGTGAATTTGGGCGGGTTTTACTTGGCGCCAGCCGAAACGTAAGCCGTCGGGTCGGCGAGGCCCGCGTCGAGAAAACCTTGGCGGCGAATGCGGCAAGAGTCGCAGGCGCCGCAAGCGCGGCCGCTGGCGTCCGCTTGATAGCAGGAGACCGTGAGCGAGTAGTCTACGCCTAGACCATTGCCCGCGTGGATGATTTCTGCCTTGCTCAAAGCGATGAGCGGGGCGTGGATTTTCAGTTTGCTGCCTTCGACCCCGGCCTTGGTGGCGAGATTCGCCATGTTTTCGAAGGCGGCGATGTATTCCGGGCGGCAGTCCGGGTAACCCGAGTAGTCGACGGCATTGACGCCAACGAAGATGTCACGGCTCGCCAGGACTTCGGCCCAAGCCAGTGCTAGGGAAAGCATGATCGTGTTGCGCGCCGGGACGTAGGTTAGAGGGATGCCGGGTTGGACGCCATCGACGGGGACTGCGATGCGCTTGTCAGTCAGTGACGATCCGCCAAATTCATCGAGCGCGAGATGCAATATCCGGTGTTCGCTTGCGCCCATCGCATTGGCGACGCGTGTGGCGGCTTCGAGTTCGGCACGGTGGCGCTGGCCGTAGTCCAACGAAAGGCAGAAGCAGTCGAAACCGCTGTTGAGTGCAATGGCTAACGTGGTAGCGGAGTCAAGTCCTCCGGAAAGCAATACAACGGCGCGCGGCCGGGGCGGATTCGAATCTGGGGTCATGGGCGGTTTTTTATCGGGTTCAACGCGCTGGCTGGTTCAGCGCCAAATGCTTAAGCAGGTAGCTTGGGTTCTATTGATTGATTTTTGTCGTGGGTGCGGCGCACGCCGAGCTTAAATGCTTTTAAACATTCATTCGGAGATCAGTGCCGAAATTTCGCGCTCGAGCAGATCCGGGTCACTGAGGTTGAGTTCAACGAGGCGCCGCAGGTGGGTAATGCTATCAATGTCGATCGACAGGCAGAGCAGTCCGATGTAACGCCCTTGTACGTGAGCGACACGTGCTTCCATGCTGATCTGGTCGTTGACGCCGTTCTCGTTGAGTTGAACATGCAGCATGCACAGCGTACCGGGCTCTAGTGTCGCGCCCGCAGGGAGGCGAACGAGTGCGCCGCGCAGTGAGATATCGAGTACGACGCCCTCAATCCGGTTTTCGGCAATGACCAGCGTGGCCGGGGAGTGGAAGGCGATACGGCTGTGGAGACGGCGTTCGTTGGTCATGGCATGTTCCTTTCGGATTCATTTGCCCTGCATGTTACCCCAAAGCAGTTTGTGTAGCTGAAGTTGAAAACGGACGGCGAGACGGTCGGCGACGATCCATTCGGCGAGGTCTTTGGGGTCGAGCTTGCCTTGAACCGGCGAGAATAGCACCGGGCAGATCGATTCCAGCCGGTGGTTGCGGACGGCTTCGCAGGCCCAGTCGTAATCGTCACGGCTGGCGAGTACAAATTTCAGTTCGTCTTTCGGGTTGAGTCGGTCGATGTTTTTCCAGAGGTTCTTGGCGGACTCTCCGGAGCCGGGAGGCTTCAGGTCGACGATCCGCGAGACGCGCGGATCGACGCCGGAAATGTCGAGGGCTCCCGAAGTTTCGAGTGAGACGTCGAAGCCCGCATCGCAAAGGGCTTTGAGGAGGGGCAGGCAATTTTTTTGCGCAAGCGGTTCTCCCCCGGTGACGCAGACAACTCGGCAGTGATATCCCGCGACTTCCTCAAGGATGTCGTCGATAGACATGCTGTCGCCGCCGGAGAAAGCGTGCCCGGTGTCGCACCAAGTGCAGCGCAGGGGGCAGCCCGTGAGTCGTACGAAGACCGTCGGCAGGCCGACGCGCGTCGATTCGCCCTGCAAGGAATGGAAAACCTCGCTGACTTTCAGGGACGGAAAGCGTTCGCTGCCACTCACGGCTTATTTTTTCTTCAGGCGTTGCTTGGCGGTCGCGGCAGCCGGCGTGTCCGGGTATTTGCTCACCACAGTTTCGAGGGTCGTCTTGACGCCCTTTTTATCGCCCAACTCCTGTTGGCAAGTGGCGATGTTGATCAGCGAATCCGGGGCTTTTGAATGTTGTGGCCATTTGTTGACGACAAGCTTGTGCGCATCAATGGATTTTTTGCAGTCATGCAACGCAAAGTAGGCGTTGCCAAGCCAGTATTGTGCGTTTGGCGCGAGCGTGCTTTCGGGGTGTTGGCTGACGAAGCCGCTGAATGCGCTCGCGGCCTCCTTGATTTTGTTGGCCTTGAAAAGGTTGAGGGCCTTCTCGTATTCGCGGGTTTCAGCGGCGGGATCGGCGGTTGCCTTTTTCGGAGCGCTGGCAGAGGTTTCCGACGGTTTGCCGGGGTCGCCGCCTTCGGGCGACGGCTCAAGTTTGCGCAGACGGCTGTCGAGATCGATGTAGAAATCCTGCTGTCGTTTTTTGGTCGATTCCAGCTCGTAGTTTAGTGTTTCAACCTGGCCGCGAAGCTTGGCGTTTTCTTCGCGCAACGCCTGAATCTGGTTGGCGAGGTCGATTTGCGCCCGGGACAGGGTGTCGACCCGTTCGGTGGTCTGGATCGAAAGATCCTTGACCTGCCGCCGCGCTTCATCGTCGTCAAACACGCCAGCTTGCGCCTGCTGCGCGCCCATCAGGGCGAGCAGCGTGGCAAGCATGGAAAGAGCCGGGAGGAAACGTCGGCGGCGGGACTGCATCTTAGAACTCGCCGCTATAGAGCATGTCGCCGCGGCGGTTTTCAGCCCATGCGGCTTCATTCTGGCCCTCGTTCTTCGGCTTCTCTTCGCCGAGGCTGACCGACTCAACCTGGTCTTCGCGGGCACCGAGCAGGACGAGCATCTTCTTGACCGCATCGGCGCGCTTCTGGCCGAGGGCGAGGTTGTACTCACGGCTGCCGCGATCATCGGTATTGCCCTGGATCAGCATCTTGAACTGGCGGTTGTTCACGAGGAACTTGGCATGGGCGCTGACCAAGTCACGGTATTCCGGCTTGATGTCGAATTTGTCATAGTCAAAATAGACGCTGCGCTTGGAAAGGATGCTGCGCGGGTTGGTCAGCTCGTCGGGGAGGCGGCGGCCGTTGATGCCGTCGGCGTTGACGGTGGCGATGCCAGATTCAACCGGGGCGCCGGCCTGTTCGGGGCCATCGGGCGTCGAGCTGCAGCCGGCGACCAGCAGGGCGAGAAGAGCGGGAATAATCAGTTTGTTCATCGGGGTTCTCCTGCGAGGGAATGTCAGTCAAAAGATGGGTTAAAGCGGTGATGTTTATCTGGCGAAAGGGCCCCACGCCGGCTCGCGAACATCGCCCGCCGTAATGGATAAACGCTGTTTGATGCGGCCGTCCGTAGACACCGCAGAAAGAATGCCGCGCCCCCCGATTTCGGTGGCGATCAGGATCATGCGGCCATTTGGCGCGAAGGTCGGCGATTCGTCCTTGCGCGAGTCAGTCAGGATTTGAACCTGTCGGCTGGCGAGATCCATGATCGCCAAGCGGAAGCCGCTTTCGCGCCGGGAAATGAAGGCCATGGATTTGCCGTCCGGAGAGATGCGCGGCGAGACGTTATAGCTGCCTTCGAAAGTGACGCGCTGGATGTTGCCGCCGTCAAGGTCCGTGCGGTAGATCTGTGGGCTGCCGCCGCGGTCCGAAGTAAAGTAAATCGATTGTCCGTCAGGTGAAAAGAAAGGTTCGGTATTGATGCTTGATGCCGTGCTCAGTCGGCGGGCGCCACTGCCGTCCGCGTTGGCGATGAAGATTTGCGAACCGCCATCTTTCGAAAGCACGAGCGCCAGTTTGTGGCCGTCCGGCGACCAGGCTGGCGCGGAGTTGGACCCCTTGAAATTGGCGACGACGGTGCGTTTGCCCGTGGCCAGCGTATGAACGTAAATGACGGGTTTCTTGTTTTCGAAGGAAACGTAGGCGAGGCGGGTGCCATCGGGCGACCACGACGGCGAAATGATCGGCTCCTTTGATCGGAGAGCCGCCTTGGCGTTTTGCCCGTCAGCGTCGGCGATCTGGAGTTCGTAATGTTTGGGGCCGCCACGCACGACATAAGCGATGCGCGTCGAGAAAATGCCCGGTTCGCCAATCAGCTTTTCGTAAATGGCGTCGGCGATCCGGTGGCCAGCGGCGCGCAGCATCTGCGAAGAGGTAACGAATGCCGCACCGCCGAGCGAAGTTTCCTTGATGGTGTCGAAAAGGCGGAAGCGCGATTCAACGCGTCCGTCGCCGCTGGCGCCCACGCTGCCTGCCGTCAGTGCGTCGGCCCCCCGGCTTTTCCAGTCAGAAAAGGCGGGGGTCGCGGATTCGGCCATGACGACGCCATTGTTGTCGATGAGCTTAAACAGGCCGCTGCGTTCGAGGTCGCTGCGCACGACAGAGGTCAGCGCGCGGGAGGTTCCCGGGTCGCCGCCGAAATCGGCGATCGCCAGCGGAATCCGGTTCGCACCGGCACCGGTGATTTCGATGGTCAGTTCGGCTTGGGCCGGCGCCTGGAAGAGGGCGACAGCGGCGATGGCAGCCAAGCTATGGCGGAACAAGGTTCGAATGGGTCGCTGCATCGGGAATTCCGTGTCTTATATTTGACCCGCGATTATAGACCCGTGCGTCGGGAAGCGGTTGTAACGAAAGGTAATCTTGGTGCCGGAGCGGCCATTTATTCTTCGAATGGGCGGTAAGGGATTTTTAGCATGCGTTCGAAGTATGCCGGGTTGTCGGGCTTGGGCAAGGGATTTGATTTTTTGATCGCGCGCTCGATGGCGTCATCAAGCATGCGGTTGCCGCTGGATTTTCGGGTTTTGACGCTGATGATCTCGCCGGAGGGGAGTTGAGTCACTTCGTAGATGCCTTCCGGATTGCCCTGAATATTGGGCGGCAGGACGATGTGGCCGCGAATTTTTCCGCGCACTTTGGCGGCGTAGTCGGCCAGGCCGCGCGTCCGTGCGGCGGCGGCCTGCTCGGCCTTGAGTTGGGCCAGCTGGTTGGCCTCGGCGGCGGCGCGCGCGCGCTGGTCCTGGACGGCTTTTTGCTGGTCGAGCAATTTCTGCTCTTTGGCCAGCTCCTTCTTCCAGTCCGGTTCCTCCGGCTTCGGCTCGGGTTTTTTCGGTTCCGGTTTCGGCGGTTCCTTCTTTTTGTCCTTGACGGCGATGTCGGGTTTCGGCGGCGGAGGGGGCTCAGCTTTGGGCTTCGGCTCCGGTTTCGGTTCGGTTCGGGGCTCCGGCTTAGGCGGTTCGGGGCGGATGACGGGTTTGGGCGAGGGCATCGGCGCTGCGCGCCAGACCTCGACTTCAACCGAGGATGGCGCCTGGCTTTTCCATTGCACCCCAAAAAACAGTGCGGCGAGCAGCAGCAGATGGACGGTCGCCGACAGCACCAATGCTGTGGTGTCTGATTTTCCGGTTTCGGGGAAGGGTGCGCCGGGGGTCACGGTGTCTCGAATGCGGTCTCGGGATTACTTGCCGGTCGGTTGCACGAGGAGTCCGATGCGTTTGACTTGCTGACGCTGCAGTTCGTCCATGACGCCGAGTACGGCTTCGTATTTCACCTTGCGGTCGCCGACGATGAGAACAGGCTGCTCAGGATTCTTTTTTTGCGCCTCAATGATCGCCTGCGCGAGTTCCCGGCGCGACAGGGTGTACTCCGGCTTGCCCGGTTCGGTCAGGGAGAGCGTCTCGTCCTCGCGGATGTTAACCTGCATGGCTTCGGCGGGGGCTTGCGCAGCCTTGCCGACCGACGGGACGTCGATACTGGCCGTTGTCATCATCGGCGCCGTCACCATGAAGATGACGAGCAGGACGAGCATGACGTCGATATAAGGGACGACGTTGATTTCGTTCTTCAGGCGGCGTTGGCGCATGCAACCTCCGGTTTAACGAACCTGGCGTTGCAGGATGTTCGAAAATTCTTCCATGAAGGATTCGAAGCGCGTCGAGAGGCGGTCGATCTCGTGCGAGAAGCGGTTGTAGGCGACCACCGCCGGGATGGCGGCGAAGAGGCCGATGGCCGTGGCCACGAGCGCTTCGGCAATCCCCGGTGCGACGGCGGAAAGCGTCGCCTGCCCGACGTTGGACAGGCCTCGAAACGAGTGCATGATGCCCCAGACCGTGCCGAACAAGCCGACGTAGGGGCTGACCGATCCGACCGAAGCGAGAAAAGCGAGGTGCGCGTCGAGGTTGTCGACTTCGCGCTGGTAGGTGGCGCGCATGGCGCGACGCGAACCGTCGATGACGTCCTTGGCATCCAGGTTCTTCTGGCTGCGCAGTTTGTTGAATTCGCGGAATCCGGCCTCAAAAATGCGTTCCATGCTGCCGGTGCCGTGCCGATTGTTGACCGCACTCTGGTACAGGCTGTTGAGATCGCTCCCGCTCCAGAAATCGCGCTCGAATTGCTCGGTCTGGCTGCGCGCCTCGCGTACGGCGAACCACTTGCTGAAAATGTAGTACCAGGACATGAAGGAGACGCCGGCCAGCAAGACCATGACCGCTTGCACAACGGCGCTGGCATTCAGGATCAGGTGCAGGATGGAAAGATCTTGCGAGACGTTCATTGGAGCGATTCCAGTTGGGTGCGGAGGAAGGCGGGGATGGAGGCGATCTTCATCTGCGCCGCGTTGACGCAGACGAGCTGGATTTGACCGGTGATCAACTCATCCCAGCCGCTGGCAGCATCCGGGTTGGCACGCCGGATGGATTGACGGAAGAAAAGCTGCGAACGGGTGATTTTCTCGATTTCCAGATCGACGGTGAGTAATTCGTCGAGGCGGGCCGGCTTCAGATATTCTAGGTTAACCGTACGCACAACGAAGGCGATGCCCGGGTCGCGCATCAAATCGGCCTGGTCGTGCCCAATGGCGCGCAGCCACTCGGTGCGGCAGCGCTCCAGAAATTTGAGGTAGTTGGAGTAATAAACCACGCCGCCGGCATCGGTGTCTTCGTAATAGATGCGGACGGGGATGGAAAATAATCTACTATGTGTCAGGTTTTTCATGGCGGCGTATTCTACCGTACATTATTCCGGCCGAAGATTGACGATTCGTAACGGTGACGCCGGCCTGCCATGGCACACAAGGCATTTTTTTCGATAGGGCATGGCGCTCTGCATAGGGAGGTGACGTGATCTCGAATTTGTTTCCCGTCTGGCCGTTGACCATTGACCCGCTGGCCATGGTGGCGCTGGCGTTGCTGGCGGCGACCGTCGTCGGCGAACTGTTTTTCCGCTTGCTCGGCTTGCCGCGGCTGACCGGTTATACCCTGGTCGGCCTGATTTGCGGGCCATCGCTGCTCGGCTGGATTGGCGAGCGCGAACTCGCCAGCATGCGCCTGCTGATCGATCTGGTGCTGGCGTTGTTGCTTTTCGAGATCGGCGTGCGTGTCAATTTGCGCTGGTTTCGCCACAATCCGCTGGTGCTGGCGACGTGTTTTCTGGAATCGCTGCTGGCTTTTGCTGCCGTTTTTTCGGTGATCCTCTACCTGGGCTATTCGCTCGAAATCGCCCTTGTCGTCGCCACAGTCAGCATGGCGACCTCGCCGGCCGCCGTCATGGCCCTGACCGGGCAGCTCAAGGCGCGCGGACAGGTGACCGACCGCCTGTTGGTCATAACGGCCTTTAACGTGGCCTTCGCGATCCTGATCGCTCGCGTAGTGATGGGCTACATCCACCGCAGCTACGGCAACGACTGGCTGATCGCCATCTTCCATCCGGTGTACCAACTGCTCGGTTCGCTGGCGGTCGCCTATCTGCTGGCCAAGGGGTTTTACCTGCTCCGGCGTTATTTCGATCCGGCGCGCGAACAGTCCTCGCTGATGCTGTTCGGCCTGCTGATGTTGACCCTGGCCTTGCTCCAGGCGCTCAAGCTGCCTGCTCTGCTCGCGCCCTTGCTCGCCGGCGTCGTCGTCAAGCAGACCGACCCGCGACCGCACGTCTGGCCGTTGCATTTCGGGTCGGTCGGCGGCGCCATGGTCATCCTGCTTTTTGTCATGATCGGCTCTTCGCTCAACTGGAAACTGTTCTGGCTCGGCGGCGCAGCGGCCTTCGTGCTGATTTTGGTGCGCTGTGGCGGCAAGTTACTTGGCGTTGTCCTGCTGGGCGGCGCCAGCGGCCTTTCCATTCGTCAGTCCTTGTCCTTGGGGGCGTGCCTGGTGCCGATGTCAGGCGTCGCCTTCACGCTGACGGACGACATCGGACAGCTGTTCCCGGCAATGAATGCCGAACTCAAGACCATCGTTATGAGCATGATTTTTGTCCTCGAATTGTTGGGGCCGATCATCCTGCAGCGCAGTCTGATCTGGATCGGTGAAGCGCAGACGGGAGAAAAAAATGGGACTTGAAAAATTCGCGGACTCCCGGTCGCTGACGCTGGGTATCGAACTTGAACTGCAAATTGTCAGCACGCATGATTACGACCTGACCAACGCGTCAGCGGATCTTCTGCGCGATCTGGAGGGGAAAAAATATCCCGGGGACATCAAGCCGGAAATCACCTCAAGCATGATCGAATTATCGACCGGCGTCTGTAGTGATTTTCGGGCGGCACTGAGTCAATTAACCGAATTGCGCGACGTGCTCGTCGGTGCCGCCGACCGGCTGAATGTCGCACTCAGTGGTGGCGGCACGCACCCATTCCAGCATTGGGGCGATCAACGCATATCGGCCGAACCACGCTACCAGTACCTGTCGGATATTTACGGTTACCTCGCCAAGCAGTTCACGGTATTCGGCCAGCACGTCCATGTTGGTTGTTCCGGTCCTGACGAGGCGCTTTGCTTGTTGCATTGCTTGTCGCGCTTTGTGCCGCATTTCGTCGCCCTGGCTGCGGCGTCGCCGTACGTGCAAGGTTACGACACGGGATTCAGTTCTGCGCGCATCAATTCGGTGGCCGCGTTTCCGATGAGTGGGCGCATGCCTTTTGTCGAGACCTGGGGCGGCCTCGAAGCTTTCTTCGACAAAATGACGAAGACTGGCGTCGTCAAGAGCATGAAGGATTTCTACTGGGATATTCGCCCCAAGCCCGAGTTCGGCACCATCGAAGTGCGCGTGATGGACACCCCGCTGACCGTGACGCGGGCCGCCGAAATGGCGGCGTTCATCCAGGCCGTCTGCCGTTGGTTCCTCGTTGAGCGTCCGTTCAAGCCGGTCGAGGACGATTACCTCGTGTATACCTTCAATCGCTTCCAGGCGGCGCGTTTCGGTCTAAAAGGCGTCTACGTCGATCCACAGACGCACGAACAGCGGCCGCTAAAGAACGAGATTCTTGCCACGCTCGAACGAATCGAACAGCACGCCGCCGAACTGCATGCCGACGAAGCGTGCCGGTCGCTGAAGGAAGTCGTATCACAGGAGCAAAACGACGCCGACTGGATTCGGCAGGAGCAAGCGCGCGAAAATTCGCTGCCCGAAATCGTCCGGCAACAGTGTCTCCGCTGGCGAGGAGAGTGAATGTGCAGGAACGTCCGTTAAGGATAGGGCTTTCAGCAAGACTGTTGCACAAACCGCCAGCCGAACTCGGTTTTCCGGGAAAAATCCTGCAGTATCTCGAGCAGTCGATGGCGCACTGGGTTATGTCGCACGGCGCGCTGGCCTACATGATCCCGACCATCGGCTTCCAGGCCGAGGTGACGCGCAAGATGATCTCGGTGCGCGACTTCGTCGAACCGCTCGACGGACTTATCCTGCAGGGCGGTGCCGACGTCAGCCCTCTCAGTTACGGCGAGGAAGCGGAAGATCCTGCCTGGACGGGCGATCGCGTTCGTGACCTGTACGAAATCGAGCTGATCCGCGAGTTCATGATGCAGGGCAAGCCCGTGCTCGGTGTCTGCCGCGGCTGCCAGTTGATCAACGTCGCCATGGGCGGAACGCTGTGGCAGGATATCCCGACCCGGGTCGAGGGCGCGATACCTCACCGCGACAACGAGCTTTACGACAAATACCATCACGGCATCCGTATTACGCCGGACAGCCGTCTCGCTGCCCTCTATCCTGAACAGGCGGAAGGGCTGGTCAACAGCATCCACCACCAATGCGTGCGCAAGCTCGGCAACGACCTTGCCGTCGAAGCCGTATCGGCGGACGACGGGGTTATCGAAGCGATCCGCCATGTCGGCAAGGGCTACATCGTCGGCGTGCAATGGCACCCCGAATTCCATCACCTCAGCGGAGGCAATCTGCTTGCCGGTGGGCCAGTGGTTCAGGAGTTTCTTGAGGCGGCGAGAAAGACGCTACGGGAGGCCGAGGCACAGGGTTGAAACCTCATATTACGCTCAACTGAAAACAGCATTCTCAGGGTCGGACTCTAATTCCATCTGCTATTCAAAGCGGGGTGCCGTCGACCCCTTTGCCTTTCGATTGCCTTAGATTGAAAGGTGTCCTTATCGCATCACTTTTGCCGGTAGTAAAAAAACCACAACACTATTCCTGTCGGGATTCCTATCAAGCTAATCTTTGCGAAAGTTAGGATTCTTTGAAGATTGAAGACATAGTCGTTTTTAAAAACCCACTCTAAAAACCCACTCGGCAAACAAAAGTCCGACAAACGTCAATGAAGAAAAAAATACACATAAATATGTTGCTATAAAAAAATTCTTTTTCATAGGACAAAGGACAATAGGGGACAGACCACGGTTTTTGCTCAAAACAAATTCCCCGAAACCGGCTCAGTCGGCTTGCGCGGCCGACCGGATTTTCCTGGCTGTGCACGTCGCCCCAACGCTTTGGAAATCTGCTCGCCAAAGCGTGTATCGCCAAGCGCAAAATTACCGTTCGTTGCCTTGCGGATTTCATCCACCAGTCCCGGTTCCAGGTCGTAGCGGAACAACTCGCGGTAAGCGGCCTCGCGCTCGGCGGGCTCCCGCCCCAAAGCCAGATAGAGTTCATGCGGTTGCACCAACGTGTTCTCTTCGCCCTGCGCATTCGCCCGATAACTTGACCAGCGGTATTCCCCCGGATGTTCCACCATCCCGGCACGTACAGGATTTAGCTCAATGTAGCGCTGGCACGCCAGAAGATAGATCTCCTCCTGCGTCAGGCAGGAGCGGAAACGCCCTTCCCAGAGCGTACCACTGCGCCGGTAGGTGCGATTCACGTACTGCACATAGCGCTGTCCCAGCGCCTTCATCATCGTACCCAGCCCATGGGTCGTCGGCGACGAGACCAACAAATGAACGTGGTTGGTCATCAGCACGTAAGCGTGAATCTGGCAACCGGTCTTGGTGGCATACTCCTTCAGCCAGTCAAGGTAAAAGCGGTAGTCTTCCTCCGCAACGAAGCAGATTTGCCGGTTATTGCCCCGCTGGATCAGATGCAGCGGAACATTGGGGAGCATCAGGCGGGCGCGACGCGGCATACAAAACCTCAGGAAAGAGTGCGTCAAAGATTAGCACAAAACCGTGGTCTGTCCCCTATTGTTAATACGGGTTCGCCTTCAGCCAGTCGAACATGATTGACTGTGATTCCGGCTTGGCGATGTATTGCGGTAAGGGGTGGTGGTTTTGAAGGCCGTAACCTGCTGCACCTGCTGCACCTGCTGCCACTGAACCTCCTGTGTACAAGAGGAATGGATTTGCAGTGAAGATGCCTGTGACAAATAAAGCCCCCCCAGCCAGAAATCCTCCGCCCCCTAAGGTTGCCGCCGTCTTGCTATAAGTCACCGGATCACGCCAATCATTGACTTGTCCGAGAAAGGTTGCGCCGCCCTTGTCGATAGCCGATTGCAGTGCGCTGGCACTCACCGGAGAACCGAGCGACACAACGCTCAGGTTGGGGTATTGGTGGTTATAGAGAGCCCCGGCCAACACGGCCTTGCGTAAGTCTTCGTTCCCTGCGCTGTGCGTAACAATCAACGTCGATCCTTTGGCGTCCAGTGTCCGGTAAGTGTATTCGTTCAGCACATCCTTCTTGCTCACGCTGTTGGGCAGATATTCGCCGACATCACCCGTCAGGCCGTCGGTGCCGTTGTTGATGTATCCGACCGGTTGCTTGAGGAGTGTGCTCAAGGCCTGTGCGCTCTTTGCCGCATCGTCGGGCTTGTTGTCCATCCCCGTCTGGACGTAGATGCGCGTGTTTTGATCGGTGAGATTCTTGTAGCCCATGCCGGCCTACGACCCTTTATCGTTTGTCCCCTATTGCTCCTGTTGCTCGCCGGTTCATACGGCCTCTTTTCAAAGAATCCCGGCCTTTCGCAGGTACTTCGGCAAGATGAATATGCAATATGGAATGAAAGCAATAAATATCGGCAGGGCGATCCAGAGCAGTGCGGTTTCTTCTTCAAGGTTAAACAGCCATCTGCCTAAGCCTGCCCCTAGCATTCCCCAAAAAATTCCCGCGCCCATTGAACCGATGATTATCAGCCAATATCGGATTTTGTAATAAATCTCCGGCCAGTTCATTTGCCACTCCTTGCCTTGTCAATATCGGCGCTGATCGCCGGAATTTTTGCGCCTATGCCGTAGAACGCGGCGGCGCGAGCAGTATTGTTCGTCATCATTATTTCACCGGTTATCGGGTTGAGAATCGGGTTTTGCCAGCGCGGCACAGATACTCCGAACAATGAGTTGGTGCGGTTGATTCCGTCCGACACAAGAATTGAACCGGGGGTGTTTGGGAGAATTCCAATTTTCGCTGGGACTGTCGCTGAAAGCGACATTGTGGACAGCAGTAAATAGGTGCCATCGTAGATCGTATCGCCCCAGACTGGTGAAATACTGTTAAACGCTGTTCTCAGCGGATTAAAACCGTTCACTCCGTTGCCTTGGTACTGATTGTAAAGTCCTGTTGCGCCTTCGATTGCTTCGCTGGTGCCAAAGGTCATTAATGGTATGCCAATTGGTAATCCGCCTGCTGCAGTAATTGCTCCTCCTGTGTTGGCGGCCAGGCCCCCGCCAACTACCTTCGCTCCATTTTTGATGGTTTGCAGCGGCACAGCCCTGAAGTCATCCCAAGCCTGTTGCGTGAGCGTATAGCCAAACAGGCCGCTGGTTTGTTGTTCGTTCTTGATCGTGGACAGTTCTCCCGCCAAGGCAATGGATTCGCCGACACTGACGAAGTATTTATGCCAATCTGCGCTGCCTTCCGGGTATTCCGCCCAGCATTTGACTTCATAACATGCTGCACGAGTCAGTTTTTCTTCAAGCGTTTGGTCGCCGTTCGCCAGTTCCTTGATGCGCATCTTCTCCTTTTCGTGCAGCAACCGATTATTCGTCACCCCGACGAAGGAGGCATTGGCGGCGGTGGAAGCGCCCTTGACATCACCCGAGGCGAGCGTGCCGACGGCGGCCCCGGCAATCGTGGTGCCCAGTTGCATCAGGCTGTCGTAGTCGGCCTTCATGCGGTTGTACTCGTCCAGTCGGGACATTCTTTCACCCGGTGTCAGGTTCGGATCGGAGAGGTCGATCTTCGAATAATCGAAGCCGTTCTCCTTGAGATAGTCCGAAAGCACCGGCGTCAAGGCTTCCTGCCCCATCGCCCCCAACACCCCGGCCGCCACGTTGCCGTTTCCGATCTTCGCCTCGATCAGGCCGACGAGTCCGTGCAGCGCGAGCTTCTGCGGCGAGTCTTTCTCCCAGCCGTTCTTCGCCGCCACATCGCCGACCATGTTCGAGAGCACCGCGCCGACCAGATTGGCGGCTTCCTGATTCTCCTTCGCCTTCTCGATCTTCGCCTGCAGTTCCTGCGCCTGCTGCAGGGTCAGCGTGTTCTTCAGGCTCCGGTTGGCGGTAGCCGGATCGCGGGCCATGAGTTCGTCGGCGGTGGCACGGCTTTGATTGTCGGTTTCCTCGTTTCCTGATCCGGTGATCGTGACCTTCGCCGGACTGATCACGCTTTGCGTTTCGCTCGTCTCGCTGCCGTTCTTCGGCAGGGCGGCATTGCCGGTGAGGTTGGTGAGGAGATTGTTGGTCGCGCTGTTGGCGAGATTGGTAAGTGCACTGCTGCCGGCGCTGTAGGAGAAGCCGACGCTGCTCGACGACGCGCTCGTACGCTGCGCATTCACCAGATCGCGGGAGGTCAGACTGGCGGTGACGAGTGTGTTCTTGTCCGCCTCGGCGGTACTGGTGATCGCCGCGCCGACTAGATCGGTGTGATTGCCGACCGAGATATCGAAGCCCCCATCGCCGGCGGCGATACCGGACTGGCCGACGGCGGACAGATAGGCGTGCTTGATCTTCTGCCGGCTGCTCGAGAAAGCGGCCGACTGGACATACGAACCGACACAGATCGGCGGAATGCACAGCGAGAGGTTGATCCCCGAACTCGACTGCTTGCTATCGAAGCGGCTACTGTCCTGCAGGGTTTCGAGAAAGAGATTGCCGCCGACGTCGAAGAGCACCGACTCGCCGGCCAGTTGCGCGCCCTTGAGCGTCGTATCCTTGCCGCTCCGGACGGCGAGCGTCTCGCTGGCGGTGACGAGGGTATTGTCCCAGGTGGTTTCCGAACCGTTGGCCTTGCCCTGCGCGCGGCCGGCGTTGATCTGGATCGAGAAGCCGTTCTGCTGACCGAAGCCGAAGGTAACGCCGAGACCGGCGCTGCTGCTCTTGTTCGAACTGTGCAGCTCGCTCGTATTGGCGGCAGCGGTAAGCAGAATGTCGCGCTGGGCGGCGAGGGCGATGTTCTCGGCCTGCAGCTTGGCGGCAGCCATGGAAAGATCGGACTCGGTCGCTTCGATGTCGATCGCCTTCGCCTGCACGTTGGTGCCGGTCACCTGCGTGTCGCGGGTGCGGGACTCCGATTGGTTCTTGCTCGTGTTGATGGAGACCTGCACGCCGAAAGCGGAACCGCCGGACGGCGCCTCCTCCTGAGCGGTCTGTCCGGCGGCGGTTTCGGTCGGCGCCTCGCCCTGGCTCAGTTTCCAGGCATCGTAACCGGCCTTCAAGGCCAGCGCGCCCTTGAGACGGTCGTTGTCGGTGTTGCGGGCGCGTTCGACGGCGTCGCCGATGGCGGCGATCTTGCTGCCGATCACGCCGGCAGCGCGGGCGCCGATGGTGAAACTCTTGCTCTCGGAAACCGAATGGCTGGCGATGGTGTCGGCCACGGCTTGCAGATCGACGGCGTTGCCGGAAAGCGTGACCGTGTCGCCGGCGAGCAGGTCGGCCCCCTGGGCGACGAGGGCGACCTGGCCGGTAGCCTTGACCTGATCGTCGAGACCGGCGCGGATCGTGACGTTGCCGGCGTTGGCCGAGACGAGGCTGGTGCTCTGGCTGACGGTCTGGCCGTCGGTGTTCTGGCGGGCCTCGTTCTTGCCGTAGATCGTCGTCTTGCCGAAGACGTCGCCGGAGAAGGAATGGGTGGTGGAACGGCTCTTCGTCCGGGTTTCGACATCCTGCGTGTTGGCAGCGGCAAGGAGGCCGACGTTGCGTCCGGCGAGTACGGTGACGTTGTCGTCGGCGAGGAGGTTGGCGGCGATGAGCGCGGTATCCCGACCGCTCGTGGTGGTCACGTTCGCGCCCGCGAGCGTGCTCGAGACCTGGGTGACGGTGGTGCCGTCGCTACTTTGCTGCAGCGAACTCTTGCCGTAGGAAATGGCGCCCATCGAGGAGGAGAGGCCGGATTTCTTGACGGATGAGAAGTGGGTTTCGCGTGAGGTGTTCTGCGCCGTATCGACGATCAGGTCGCGCCCGGCGGCAACCGCGAGATCGCCCGTGGCGGAAACGGCGCTGCCTTTGACCGTGACGTCGTTGCCGGCGACGAGGGCGACGGTGTCGGCGGCGAAGGTGGAGGCGAGGGCGGTGGTCTCCTCGAAGGCGTCGCGTTGGTCGGTGCGTTTCGAGGAGAGGAAGCCGCTGCGTTTCTTTTGCTGCGTGATATCGCTGTAGGCGCTGGCCTCGCCGGCTTCGATAGTGATGTCGTTGGCGCGGGCGAGGAGGCTGCCATCTGTGCTGGCGACCTCGGCGGCGCGGGCCGTGATCTGTCCGCCCTCGCGAGCGGCCTCGCCGGTTTGTCCGGCGGTGAGCACGATGTCGCCGTTAGCGGCGATGCGCGTTCCGATCTCCGTGCGGCTGCCGCTCTCGTTGCGGTAGCCCTTGCCACCGGTGTGGTTCTTCTCTTCGACGGTCACGGTGCCGAGAACGAGGTTGCCGCCGGCGTCGATGCGGGTGGTGCCGGCGCTTTCCAGTTGCGCGGCGAGCAGGGTGACGTCGCCGGCGGCGGCGAGCCGCATCTGCCCGTCAGGGCTTTTTACGTAGAGGCCGGCGATGCGTTCGATGTTGGTGCGGGAGAAGTCTCCTCCCTCTTTGTTTTCGGTGCTGTGCGTACTGCTGGCGATGTCGATGTTGCGCCCGGCTGCGAGGTCGAGGCGGTTATCGGCTTCGATTTTGCCGCCTTGCATTGCGAAATCCTGTTGGGCGGCGATCTGTACGGCGTCGCCGGTTACGGTGCCGCCGAGGTTCCGGACGTTGTCAGCTGTGAGCGCGACGAGCTTGCGGCCGGCCAGCGTGCCGCTGTTGGCGACATCGCCGGTAGCGGCAATGCTGAGCACTTCGCCCGAGAGCAGGCTGCCGGAAGGGGAGAGGTCGCCGGGCTGCACACGGGCATAAATCTGCGGGACGAGGGCTTTTTCCTTGCGGCCGTCGGGCAGCACCACTTCTTTTTCCACCAGCCAGACCATGTCGGTGGTGAGCTGCGCCACCTGCTCGGCGGAGAGCGCAATGCCGGGGCGGATGTTCCATTCTTTGGCGACGGTGATGCCGGCGTCCATCAGGGCTCGGTATTGCGATTCGTCGTCGGCGTAGCCGTCGAGGAAGCGGCGGCCAGTGAGTTGGGCGACCTGCTCGGTGATCAGGCGTTGTTCGTAAAAGCCGTCGCCCAAGCGCTTCTGAGTGGTTGCGGGATCGGCGGCGAGTTGTTGGAGCATGTAGTCGCTGCCTAACCACTGTCGGTAGTTGGCGAAGCGCGGGTCGGTTTCGATGTGGTAAGCGGTTCCGACGGCGGGGCGGTAAAGGCTCCCGGCAGCGGCGGCCGGCGTAGCGCCGAGGCTGGCAGGGGCGGTGCCTTCGCTCCAGGCGGCGGCGCCGAGGTCGAAGGTCGTGACGGTGGGGGCGGGGTTGAATCCGACGACGGGGCCGAAGTCGAGCTCTTCATCATTACCGTCCCAGTCGCGGAACTGCGCCCAGCCGTTGTAGGTGGTGGTGCGTACGCCGGGCGTGGCGGTGTTGGCCAGACTGCCGCCGCTGTGGGTCAGGGTGCCGCCCGCAATGATGCGGCTGTCGCTGTTTTCCAGGTTGCCGGTGAAGCTGGCGTTGCCGCCGGCGAGGATCTTGCCCGGCTTCGAAACGACGACCTGGGTGGCCGTGGTGGTAGCCGTGTAATTGTAGAAGGTGTAGTCTTCGAAGCCGCCTCTGACGACGCCATCGACGACGTAGCGCTGCCCTTCGATGCCGTAGTTGAATATGGTGGGGAAGTACATGACGTCGTGCCGCGCCGGCCAGCCTTCGGGCTGGACTTCCTGCACCAGCCGGCTGCTTTCGGTGATTGTTTGGGTGACGAGTTCGGCGTTGGTATTCCGGATAACGTCGGCAGCGAGATCGAGATTGCCGAGTGCTTCGATAATCGCGCCATGGTTGTGTGCGAGGGTGGCGGCGCCAATGGCGCGGTTATTCTCATCCAGTGCGCCGCCGATGGCCATGTCGCCTGCAGAGAAAATGAGCGCGCCGTCGCGGTTGTTGAGCGTGGTCACGCCGAGGTCGAGGCGGTCACGGGCAGAGATGTTGGGGGCGTTGCTGCTGTCGGCCTGGTTGTTCAGCGTGCCGGCTGCGATGGCGAGGTGGTCGCCGTAGATGCGGCCAGCACTGAGGTTGTCGAGCGTGCCGGAGATGTCGAGGCGGGTGTCGCGGCCGTCGATAGTGTTTCGGTTCTCCAGGCTGGTGGCGCCAATGGCGAGGTTGCCATCGGCGACGATGTTGCCGCTATTAGTGAGCTTGCCGTCGATCGTGACTTGGATGTCCCCGGCCGAAGCGCCGATATGTCCGGCATTGCGCACGCCGACGCCGGCTTCAGTGCCGACAAGGGTGATCTTGCCGGCGTACATGCCGCCGAGCTGGGCGACGTCGATGGCGAAGGCGGGGGGCGGGTCGCTGCCGGCGATGGGTGTTGCGCTGCTGTTGTCGGCATCGACGACATTGGCGCCGGCGGTGACCTTGAGCGCTTGCGCCCAGATTCCGGCATTGACTTCGACGGCGCGGGCGATGAGGTCGGTATGGCTGGCGCGGCTGGCGTCCAGTCCCGTGCCTTCGATGCGGATGTGACCGCCTTCGACGCGGTAGCCGTCGAGGTTGCCGTTGTTCATGACCGGCGTGCCGGTGGTGAGCGTGGCGCGGCTGGCGTTGATGAAGCCGCAGCCGTTGCAGGTGACGCCGGCCGGGTTGGCAATGACGACCTGCGCCGCGCTGCCGGCGACTTCAATGTAACCGAGCAGCCGGCTGGGGTTGGCGGCGATGACTTCGTTGAGGATGACCCGCGCGCTGCCGCGCGCCAGCCACGGGTTGCCCTGCACCCAGCCGCCGAGCTGGGTCTGGGTGTTGGTGCGGCTGTTGTTAAGGATGGCGCCTTGTTGTTGCACGTCGAACTGGCTGTAGGTGTTGCGCGAAACGCCGGCGGCGCTCGGGGTCTGGATGTTGACGAGCGGCACGCCGTTGCCAGCTTGCAAGATGGTGGGGCGCTGGCTGGCGGGGGCGGGCTTGTAGGCGACGATCTGGGCGGCGGCCAGCGGGATCAGCATGAGTTGCGCACCGAGGGCGAGCAACGTGGCGAAGGCGGACGGGCGCAGGCGGGCGAGGGTGAGCGCCGGTCTGGACGCTACTTCGGTGGTGCCAGGCCTGTCTGCCGCGCCCATGCCCGGCGATTTGCCTTGCGCACTCGCGGTCTCGGCAACGGCCATGACGAGGCCGCGGGCACGGTTGAAGACGAGGCGGTAACGGTGCGCGTTCATGGGAGCGGTCCTTCTTGGGGAGGTGGGTCAGAAGGCGTAGTTCAGGCCGATGCGAACGGTGTCTTCGCGAAGTTCCTGTTTGTAGAGCTCGCCCCACAGGTTGGCCTTGACCTTGTGTGTGCCGTAATCGGTGTGGCGGTATTCGACTCGGGCAAAGAGCTTGTCGCTGAGCGCGTAGTCGAGGCCGAAACCGGCCGTCCATCCGCCCTGGTCGTCGGCGTGGGATTCCTTGTCCGTCGGGAAAGGCATGTCGTACCAGGTGCGCTTGATTTTGGCATGGGCGTAGCCGGCGGTGGCGTAGATCAAGGCTTCTTTGCTGACGGTGTAGCCGATGCGGGCGCGCAGCGATGCGGCCGTATCGATCCGGGTGGTGGCCTTGTAGTCAGGGTCGGTGACGCCGTCATCCTTCTGGCTGACCTTGTCGCCGTAGCCGCTGCGCCCTTCGATATCGGCTTCGAGACCGAGCACGAGGCCGTTACCCAGGGCCCAGTTGTAGCCGCCCATGAGGCCGAAAATCGCCCCTTTCGGTTCGGGCTTGTGTTGCCAGCCGGTGAGGGCGCCTGTGGCTTGCGAGTGGCCGATGCCCTTGTCTTCGGCCCGGCCGTAACCGGCGTAGGCACCGACATAGGGGCCGTCGAAGGGGGCGGCGAGCGAAACGGCGGGGACCAGCAATGCTGCAAGGAGAGTGAAACGTTTCATTTGATGTTGCTCCTGTTTTTGTTGATGGATTGCTTTGGCGGGTTAATGTTTTGATATCTGAAACCGGTGCGATAACGGTGTTTGTTCCTGGTGGAGCATCCGGCGGGGTTACGCGGTTTCAAGCGCTTGCTGCCGCTGTTCAGCGGCGTTGTGCGGGCGCTGGTGCAGGGCGGGCGGGTTGCTGGAAAACCAGTGCTGCGCTTGTTCTGGGGCGACGCCGATGCCGTGGAAATTGATGATGTGCTGGTTTTTGTCTTCGGCGCGGTGGTAGAGGGAGCGGGCGCACAAGTTTGCAAAGAGGTGGTGTTTGACGATTTCGCGCATTTTTTGCGAATGCGCGAACGGTGCGATCCAGTCGATAAACCAGATGCGTTCGCCGCTCGTCCAGTCTTCGGCAGGCAGGCAGTGCGGCAGGTTGCGCAGGTGGCGCCATTCGGCTTCCAGACTCATTTTTGCCCATGAGAGGTAGAAGACAGGCTTGTTGTTCTCATTGGCGAGGGCGAATTGGCCGGATTGAATCGCCGGGAGCAGCAGGGAAGTAAGCAGGTGCAGCGGCACGTTGCGGTGTGTGTCGGAGTGCATCCAGAGCCAGACGGCACTGCCGATGGCTTCTGCCTCATTGAAAGCTTCATTGCTCAGGGCGGGGGCGATGATGGCGTAGTTTTCAATGCGCATGGCGGTTTTAGAGGGTGATGGATAGGTTGAAGCCGAAGGTGTGGCGGTCGGTCTGGAATCCGTCGGGTTTGGCGAGCGGGCGGCCGGCGAGCAGGTCGCACGACACGGCCTTGTATTGGCCGCGCAGGCCGATGACGGCGCCGGTGAGGCGCTTGCCGACGAGGAGATCGGATGAGGGGCCGCCGACGCGGCCGTGGTCGATGCCAAGGTAGAACTCGAAATCGCTGCCGTCGATTGGCAGGCCGAGATCGTTGCGAATCAGCCAGCCGCGCTCGGCCATGAGCACGCTTTCGCCGTCGAAGCCGCGCACGGTGTGCCGGCCGCCGATCGAAAACCGATCCTGCGGCACCAAGGGCGTCTGGTTCCATTGCGCGCGCAAAGTGCCGGCGTAGCGCAGTTGGCGTCCGAGGATTTCGAATGGAACATCGAGCGAATTGTTGGTCGTGATGATGACTGGCCGCGCGGTGCCTTCGTCGAACGCTTCCTCGGGCGCATGCAGGCTGCCAAAAGCGCCGGTGCCGCGCCGGTAGGCGAGGGCGAGGTCGAGCGTGGCCTGGCCCAGAAAGCTGCGGTTTTGTACTCCGGCTTCCCAGCCGGCCATGCGTCGGCGTTGAACTTCGACTTCGACGTCGTCGATGAAGTTGGCCGATTTGGTCAGGTAAGCGCGGAGGAAGGCGCTGGTCTTGTTCGTGGCGTCCCGGTAAATGACGCGAGACAGACGGGCTTCGTAGTTTTCGCTGGTGCCGCTGTAGAGATAATCCTCGTTGAGGCCGGCGACGGTTTGCCGATAACGGTTCGCACTGGCAGTGAAGCCGAGCGTCCAGTAGTGCAGGGGGAGCGAGTAGTGGACAGTGTGGCCTCGCGTGCCGTAATCGCTGGAAGATCCGCCGCCGAGATCGCGATTGAGGCTGACATAGAAAATATCGTTGAGCGCCAGGAGGTTGTCGCCGGAGAGGGTGGCGCTGCCTTGATAGCGTCCCGTGCTGCGGGCGCCGCTGTTATCGGCGGATAACGTCAGGCGGAGCGGGCGTCCCTGCTTCCAGGTAATCACGACATCGCTTTCGCCCGGTGCGTCCGCCGGAGTGATTTCGATGTCCGCTTCGGCCGACGGGAGGCGCTTGAAATTCTCCAGCGCCTGTTCGATGTCGCGCAGGTTGAGCAGGTCGCCGGGGGCGGCGGGCACGGCATTGAAGGCATTGGCGCGCTCGTCGCTGTCTTCGGAAAATCGGATGGTGTGGATGCGGCCTGGGACGATGGTCAGTTTCAGCGTTCCGGAGCGCAGGTCTTGCGGTGCGGCGAGAACGCGCGTGGTGACGAAGCCGCGCGCGATGATGGCGTCCTGGACGCGGGCCATGAGCCGGTTGATGCCGCGACTTCCCAAGCAGCGGCCGGTATCCTCGTCGGCTGTCCGTTGCGCCCATCCGAAGATTCCCGTCGGGTCGATCAATTGGATTCGTTGAATGGTGAAGCAAGGCGATTCGCTGGGGATGGGGCCGCGTTCTTGTGGGGCAGGCGTGGGGATTCGCACGTCGGGCTGGCGTATTTCACGTTCGCGCACGGTGCGTTCGCGTTCTTGTTGTCGTTGCAGTTCCCGTGCTGCTGTTTCGTCGGTTTGCGCTTGCGCCAGTATTGGCAGGGAAAGGCAGGCGAACAGCCAGACTGGCCGCAGGGAGGTCCGGGCTTTGCTTTTTGTCGGTCTGGTGGCGGGTGAGAGCGGCATAAGGTCTGTTTTTATTGGTTTTTGTTCGTATTAAGCGAGGCTTGGTTCGCGGTGTTGTTGTTGATTAGTGAGTATGTGTTGTTGGTTTTGTTGTCATGGCAAACAAAGGTTGCGGATTCTACCGGGGAGTTTTGTTGTTGCAAAGTTTTGGTTGTGATTTTTTGCTATTACTTTAGTAATAGATGTGCTATAAATGCGGGAAAATGTGCAAGTGTTTCAGGGGGTTGGGTATGGCGACGGTTGTTCATCTTGGCGAGTCCGAAGATCGTTCCGCAAAGCAAAAAGCTTTTCGCAAGCAGTTTGCGGACAATCTCAACGCAGCGCTGGATCGGGGTGGCGCGATTCCTTCCGGCTATGGCCGAGTCGTTGGCGTGGCCGAATTATTCGGAGTGAGTCAGAACACGGCTGCGAACTGGCTTAAAGGCGAAGGGGTTCCGGAGCTTTCTCGCTTGACCGAGATTGCCCGTATTCTCGGGACCACGGTTGAGCAGCTTGTCGCCGGGGATCAGTCGGCCGGCAGCCATGTCATCGACGAAAGCTACGTCATGATCGACATGCACGAGGAAGACAGTCTGGATGGACATTCCTGGTACACCCTGCCGGAGACGCTGCGCAGCATCGGGCTGTCAAACGAAGTGAAAATGCTGCAAATCGGTAATGACGATATGGCGCCTTTCGTCAGCCGTGGGGATGTCGTGATCTACGATCCTCGCGTCAATCGAATCGTGACCAGCGGCGTTTTCGTCATCAAGGTGAATGATCGCTATATCGTGCGCCGCGTACAGCGGGGGATCAAGCAGACCATCCGCTTGATTTGCGATAACCCGGTGTTTGAAGATGAGCAGGTCGAAGCGTCGGATTTTTCGGAAAACGAGGCTTCAGGCCAAGGGCTTTTTGTGGCCGGGCAGGTTGTTGGACGCCTTCTGGTCGGCGGCTGTTAGTGGGCGTCGGCAGGCGGTTCAAACGCACGATGGGCGTTTGATAATGATGCGGCCAAGCTCAATGCGCTAAGGAAGGCGAAGGGGCGCTTCGCCTTCGCCAGCCCTTCGGAAGGGCGCTAGTCCTGCAGTAATTTCACCGCTTCAATAACGTTGATGCCGCGCTGCTGTAGTTCGGTGACCGCCCGGTCGGGCTCCGAGAAACGGATGATGACGATGGCCGGCTTGCCGCTGGCGGTGCTGAACGCGTACATGTATTCAATGCCGAGCGCCGCATCGTCAGCCTGAGCCAGGATGGCGCTCAGGCCGCCAGCGTCGTCCGGCACTTCGACGGCCAGGACGTCGGTTTCCTTGACTACGTATCCCGCATCTTCAAGCGCCGCGCGAGCCGCCGCCGGGTCGGCGACGATCAGGCGCAGGATGCCGAAATCGCTGGTGTCGGCTAGCGACAGCGTATGGATGTTGATGCCGTTCTTCGACAGCGCTTCGCATGCGGCGTGCAAGCGCCCTGTTTTGTTTTCAATGAAAGTGGAGATTTGCTTGGTTTTCATAGTGTCGATCCTCCGCGATCAATCCTTTCGTTCGTCCCACACGCGCTTGGCCTTGCCTTCGCTACGCGGCAGCGTGTTCGGTTCCACGAGGCGCACGCTGACGCGGATGCCGGTAATGCGTTCGATGGAGTGCGCGAGGCGGCCATGCAAGGCTTCCATTTCGCTGACCTTGTCGCTGAACACTTCGGGGCTGACTTCGATTTCAACATGGACCTGATCGAGACCGCGCTGGCGCGTGAGGATGATGCGGTAGTGCGGCAGGACGCCTTCGACCGCGAGAAGCGCGGCTTCGATCTGCGAGGGAAAGACATTGACGCCGCGGATGATGAACATGTCGTCACTGCGCCGTCCGATACGTTGAATCCGGCGAACGGTGCGGCCGCATGAGCAGGGTTCGGTGATGATGCTGGTGATGTCGCGGGTCCGGTAGCGGATCATCGGCATGGCGCGCTTGGAGAGCGTCGTCAGAACGAGTTCGCCTTCCTGCCCGTCCGGGAGGACTTCGCCGGTTTCCGGATTGATGATTTCGGGATAGAAGTGGTCCTCGAAAATGTGCAAGCCGTTCTGTGCGCTGCATTCGCTGCCCACGCCGGGGCCGATGATTTCGGAGAGGCCGTAAATGTCATAGGCTTTGATTCCAGCGCCTTCTTCGATTTTTTCACGCATGGCGTTCGTCCACGGTTCCGCACCAAAAATGCCGGTCCGCAAGGGCAGATTGCGCAGATCGACGCCGAGATCGCGCGCGCGTTCGATCAGGTGCAGGAAGTAGCTGGGCGTGCAACAAATGCCGGTGACGCCAAAGTCGCGAATGAGCATCACCTGCCGGTCGGTATTGCCGCCCGACGCCGGGACAACCGTTGCTCCGATCGCTTCCAGACCATAATGCGCGCCTAGGCCGCCAGTGAACAGGCCGTAACCGTAGGAATTTTGCACGATGTCGCCACGGTGGATTCCGGCTGCGGCGAATGTGCGCAGCATGACCGACGACCAGACTTGGATATCTTCTTGGGTGTAGGCGACGACGATGGGCTTGCCGGTCGTGCCGCTCGAGGCATGCAGTCGGACGATTTCCGACATCGGGCTGGCGAACATTCCGAAGGGATAGGTGTCCCTCAGGTCGGTCTTGACGGTGAACGGCAGCTGGGAAAGATCTTCCAGCGACTCGATGCAGTCCGGCGTCAGGTTACGTGCCTCCATCCGTTCGCGGAAAATACGGGTATTGGCATAAGCGCGTTCGACGACGGCTTTGAGACGCCGTAATTGCAATTCCCGCAATTGCGCTGCCGGCAGGTAATCGGGTGCGCTGACGGGGTGAAAACCTTCTCCCACGTCGTTCCAATTTTCTCGCAACTGCATTCTTTCTTTCCCCCTGGCAAAGAGTCTGGTCAAAAGTTTTTTATTTTGAAGCGGCGAGCGCGACGTCCCGCCCGCGATGAAAGGCCTCGATATTCAGTTTGTGATGTTTTTCGGTCAAATTGGCCTTGATGGCGTCCTCCCATAAACCTACGGGGAGGTCGAGATGGGCGCTCAGTACGCCAAGCAACGCCACGTTGATCGACTTGGACTGAATCTTTCCGGCATTTTCCAGAGCGTCCGGGCAGACCAACACCCCATCGGGTTTGAGGACATGGCGATTGACGTCGACCTGGTCCGGTGCGACGACCAGCAGGCAATCGGCTTCGCCGCGCGTGATCATCGGGCTGTGTACGTGCGTGCCGAAACGGACATCGCTGGCAACGGAGCCGCCGCGCTGACTCATCCCGTGAATCTCGCTTTTCTTGACGTCCAGTCCGGCGCGGAAGGCGGCATCGGCAAGGATGTCGGACGCTTTGACCACGCCTTGGCCACCCAAGCCGGCTACGACGACGTTCGTAACATTCATATTGCTCATTTTGACTGCCTCACTCGCTAGCCGTTGCAAGGGCCGCGGACTGGATGGTTTCTGCCGCCGCGCGTTCGTAAATCCGGATCTTTGGCGCCGCGAGGATGCACGGCCGGCGGGCCACGATCACCGCCAGTTTGCCGCTGTCGAGAGCTTCGACAATGGCGTTTTCGAGCGCGGCTTCGTCGGCCATCGGGTCGATCGTTACGACATGCTTGACGCCCATGGCCCGGACCACGTCTTCGTAAATGATCCTCGTCGTGGGTTGGTGGCTGAGATCGCGACCGGTGCCCGGGTGTTCCTGTTGTCCGGTCATCGCGGTTGTTCCGTTGTCGAGAATCATCAGTAGATGCCCGTTCGGTGGCGGGTTGTACACCATTTCGGCCAGCCCGGTCAGGCCGCTGTGCATGAACGTCGAGTCACCGATCACGCTGACGACGCGTTTCGCCTGCTCGGAAGGCAGCACGTGCCGCAAGCCGAGACCGACGCCGATGCTGGCGCCCATGCAGACGCAGGTGTCCATCGCCGAGAACGGGGGCAGGACGCCCAGGGTGTAGCAGCCGATGTCGCCGGAGACGATGCAGTCGAGTCGCCCCAGGGCTTCAAATACCGGGCGGTGTGAGCAGCCTTCGCACAACATGGGCGGCTTGCCGGCCGGCACTGCCGGTTCCGGGGAGTCGTCCTTTGCCAGGATGCGTCGCACGCGGTCGGCATTCAGCTCTCCGAAACGGAAACGTTCGGGTTTGGCCTCGACATCGAGACCGGCGGCACGCAGTTCGGTCGCCAGGATCGGATCGCCTTCTTCAACGACCACGCAGCGCTCGACCGACGCGACAAAATCGCGAATGGCTTGCATCGGCAGCGGGTAAGAGAGTCCCAGTTGGAGCAGACTGGCCTCGGGCGCGACTTCACGCGCATGCGCTGCGGTGACCCCCGAGGTAATGATGCCCAGCGAAGTGCTGCGTTTTTCGACGATCGTTTGCGCGCAGGTTTCGGCATGCTCGGATGCGCGGGCCAATTTTTCGCGCAAGCGGCGATGCGCTGGCCGGGCATAGGCCGGAATCATGACGCGTGACGCGATGTCGCGCTTGAAATCCGGTGCGGCAGGAGGCTGTGGAAGCGGCTTTTGCACCACGATGCTTTTCGAGTGGCATACCCGGGTTGTCATGCGTAGGATGACCGGCAAACCGAATTGCTCGGAGAGGACGAATCCGGCGCCGGTAAAGTCGTAGGCTTGCTGCGAATCCGCCGGCTCAAGCATGATTGTGCCGGCTGCCCGGGCGTAATGGCGGTTGTCCTGTTCGTTCTGGCTCGACGCCATGCCGGGGTCGTCAGCCGAAATCAGGATCAGGCCTCCTGTGACGCCGGTATAGGTTGCGGTGAAAAGCACGTCGGCAGCAACGTTGACGCCCACGTGCTTCATCGTGACGAGTGTGCGTGCACCGCCAAACGCCGCGCCGAGGCCGACTTCCAGGGCGACTTTTTCATTCGGCGCCCATTGCGATTTGCCGCCCAAGAGAGCAAAACCTTCGAGAATTTCTGTCGAAGGTGTTCCAGGGTAGCCGGTACCGAGGCGAACACCGGCGTTCAGCGCAGCCAAGGCGACGGCCTCGTTACCCGAGAGGAGCATGCGTTCTTGAAGTGTTTTGGTCATGTTCTTGAAAGTTGAGTCGAATGGGCAAAGATTCTACCGCGAATGGTTTTGAAAATGCTGCGATATGGGCAATATTGATGCTTGGTGCGGATCAGGCTCAAGGGGGGGCGAGGCGATACGCTTTTCCGGTTTTGCCCAGATTTCTTGAAACATGCCGAGCGCAGCTAGTCCCCAAACCGTACCGAACAGCGACTAGCCCCTAGGGCCGCGCAGAGAGACCAGGCAGAAGGGCGTATCGATGCCGGGGATCGAAAGCACTGCGCCGATAATATGCGTCCAGGCGTTGAGCCGTTCTCCATCGTACATGTCGGCGAGATACCGGATTTAGGGGAACGTCCCGTAGAATGCGACGATGTCCGCATTAGAAACGTTTTGGATCATGCGCCGATGACTCCTGTTGGAAGGGAGATAAATGAGACCCGGCCGGCTTATGGCTTGTTCTCCGCCGACGATTTCCTCGTTGGCAAAGGGGAGGCTGCGGCATCGCTAAATCATGCAATTCTTCCCCAGGCGCTATGGTTCTTCCGGGCGGAAACGGTTGCTGTGCCGGCACCGGAGCGCCCCGTTGCCGGATTCGATCCGGCGGTGCCGGCGCTGCGCGATCTGGAATGCTGGAACGCGAAGACGCCGGCCGATGCGTTGGGCGACTATCCCGGGATCATCTGGGTCGCGGGGGCTGAGGTCATTGAACCAGCCAGGCTCGATGACGGTGGCGAGCGATTGCGAACGCCGGGCGGTGGCTTGCCGTTTTCGCTGACGCCGAAGATTCCTTCCAATCTTTCCTATTGGAACGAGAAGAGCCGGGCTTTTTTCGCGCATCGTGATTTGCGACTACGCGGCGCGACGGTCGGCGGGGGATTTGTGGCGCGCAGCATCTGGCCGCTCGATTTTCGCCTCGATCCGGCGGCGCCGGTTTCGGCGATCGAGCTGACCCCACAGGCCCTCCGTGATGCTGTTCGTGGCGAGCCGCGGGGCGGCGCGCAAAGCGAATTTGCGTCGAGGGTAGTCTGGCAGCGTACGCCGGAGTCGGCTTGCTCGCGGGCCGGGCGTCCGGTCATCGGGCTTATGCTCAATGGCGCTCAGGGCGACGACGACGAGGCGCATGCCGGGCATTTCAGCGTACTGACCGGGCGTGTCGGCGCCCATGGCGAGATGCACGATTGGTTGGTGGCGAATTACTACACGCTGGCGTCGGAGAGCGAAAAAGGCATTCTTCCGGCCATGCTGCCTTTGGAGAACTTTTTGACCGACCTCAACAGCGGTCAGTCTTGGTATCGGCCGTCCTCGATGCTGGTGGCCGTTCTGCGCGACGAGCGTGCCGCGGTGCGTCTCTGTTCGGCGCAGGCGCGGTTGTTCAATCATTACTATCGTTATCCGCTGGCCTATCACCATGCTGTGGCAAACTGTACGGGAATCAGCGTGTCGACGTTGCGTACGCTGGGTTGGCGCGTGCCCGCGCTGGGCGCGACCGGCTGGCTCAAGGCGTTTGCCGCGCTGCCGTTGATTGCTTTGAAATCCGGGAAACTGGGCAAGGGCAAGGCCATGTTCGACTATCTGACCGAAGACCGAACTCGATTGTTGCCGGCGCTCGCTTTCGAGCAGGCCGGCGCCGATCTGTTGCGTCTCGTCGGCGGCAGGGCCGCGCGTCCTTTGAGTGGCTTCGAGACCTGGCTGGCGCAGGATGTCGAGGAAATTCTGTTCGTCCGCATTCCGCAATTGCCGTCGAGTCGGGCCTGGGGGGATTATCCGGTGGCCAGCGTCGACGAATATCAGGCCCGGCTCCCCAAAGAACCCGCGCAACAAAAAATCATTCCGGTCGAGAAGCGCACATTTCCGGCTTCGTTCGGCACACTCGTGGAGCCAGGCCGCCAAGCTTTGCGTTCCGATTGCGCCGTGGCTGGGATGCTTTTCGTCATCGCTCTGGTTTGTGTGGCCGCATTGGCGTATTCCGGAGTCTTGCAATGAGCGAAATTCTGGCCGAGATTTTCGAATTTATCGCCAGGCACTGGGAGGTGATCGACCTGCTGCTGGTGGCGGTGGGGTTGGTGATTTACGTGACGGCGTCGCACAGCCTGAACCAGAAACGCCATCCGTCGGCGGCCGTGGCCTGGGTGGTGGGGATTCTCCTGCTGCCCTACCTGACCTTGCCGCTCTATTTGTTGTTCGGTTCACGAAAGGTGGTGGCGCCGCGCCTGTGTCAGAGGAAGCCGGGGGGGGGCATCATTTCTTCCGTGGCGAATTCAACGGCCGGACGTTCGCAGCTGCTGTGTTCGGCAATGGGCTTGCCCGAACCGGCGTCTTACCGGGATCTGTCGATTCATGACGATGGTGCGCAGGCCCTCGCTGCGTTGTGGCGGGTTATCGATAGCGCCGAATCGACGCTCGAGATATCGACTTTTCTTGTCGGGCGAGATGCGTTGGGCGAAGCGATGGCTGAGCGGCTCAAGGCAAGGGCGCGAGCCGGGGTCAAGGTTCGATTGTTGATTGATGGTATTGGTGTCTACATCGGGGGCTATCCCGATCTCTCCGGTCTTGCCGAAGCCGGCGTCGAGGTGGTTCGCTTCGTTCCGCCATTTCGCTCGCCGAAACGCGGGCGGACCAATTTACGCAATCACCGCAAACTCGTAATCGCGGATGGGGCGCGGCTATGGTGCGGCGGCCGTAATCTTGCGGCCGAGTATTTCGGTGCTGATCCGCGGGCATTGCTGGGGAGACGGCACTGGATCGATCTCAGCTTCGACCTGAGCGGAGAACTTGCCGGCCAGGCTTTGCACCAGTTCGAGTATGACTGGGCTTTCGCCACCGAACGCCCCGGCGGCGAACTTTGCGTTTCGGGCCTGACGGCGTTCGTGGATAGCGGCCACGCGCAACTGGTGGACAGCGGGCCGGACCGGACCGACGATACGATTTTCACCTTGCTGGTTTCCGGGTGTTTCACCGCGCAGCGCCGCATTCTGGCGGTGACGCCCTATTTCGTGCCGGACCCCTCATTGATGACGGCACTGACGCTCGCCGCCCGGCGGGGGGTTGCGGTCGATCTCGTCTTGCCAGCGCGCTCGAATCATCGCATGGCCGATTTTGCGCGCCACCGATCGCTGCGCGAACTGGTTGCGGATGGCGGACGGGTCTGGCTGCATCCGCACATGATTCATGCCAAGGCCGTGCTGATCGACGACGATTTTGCGCTGGTCGGATCAGCCAATCTCGACGGGCGCAGCCTCTTTCTCAATTACGAATTGATGGTCGCTTTTTACGATCCGGTGGCGGTGCGGGAATTCGCGGCTTGGGTCGAGCGTCGTCGCCAGGAGTCTGCGCTCTACGTTGCTCGTTCCCCGGGCATCGTCCGTGAGCTTGCGGAAGGCCTGATCCTGTGGCTGGCATTCCAGCTGTGAGTGGTTGTGAATGAGCCAGAGAAAGACCGCTTGCACCTCGGCAAGCCAAAGAAATTCTGGAAAAGGGGAATAATGGAAACCAAGCCTGAAGACGTCGGGGTGATCGAGGCCATTCTGGAAGCGCTGGAGTCGCAGCAGTTGCCCAGGGCGCTCGATTTGATGGACAAGGTCGAGCTGGGGAATAAGCTGGATCCGATGGATATTGCCTTTCTGGAAAGACTGTTCATCGATACCGAAGAACTCAAACCCTGGCTGCTGCGTTATCCCGAGTACAAGGGGGTTGTCGCGCGAGCCATCGACCTTTATCACGACATCACCAGTCGAGCCTTGGCCAACGAGCAGTCATCGTAACGGCTCGCCGGAAATGGCAAGTCGGCCGGGGGCGGACTATTCGGTACGCCGGAATTCTTCGGCGTGCGCCCTGAAAACATCGACAACGGCCGGTTCGAACTGGGTGCCGCTGCCGGCGTAGATGATTTCGCAGCTTTGCTCGTGCGAAAGCGCCGGTTTGTAGCAGCGCTGCGAAACCAGCGCATCGTATACATCAATGACGGCCATGATTCTGGCCGGGAGGGGAATGTCTGTTCCTTTGAGCCCGGAGGGATAGCCGCTGCCGTCCCAGCGTTCGTGGTGATGTTTGGCGATCAGTATCCCCATGTTGATGAACGGGTTGTTGGGGTAATTGCGCCGTGCCGCTTCTAGCGTACGGGCGCCAATGATGGTGTGCTGCTTCACGAGTTCGAATTCTTCCGGGGTGAGTGCGCCCGGCTTGAGCAGGACGCTATCGGGGATGCCGACCTTGCCGATGTCGTGCAGGGCGCTGGCGTAGAAAATTCTTTCGATGTAGCCCTCGTCGATGATCTTGCTGAATGGCAGCTGTTTGCTGAGGGTGGTCGCCAGGGTTCGGCAAAAGGTTTGTACCCGCTCGATATGCCTGCCCGTTTCGTCGTCTCGCGACTCGGTTAGTTTGGCCAGGGCGAGAATGGTGGCCATTTGTGATTCCGAGATTTCACGGACCTGCTCCTGGACGAGCGATTCCAGGTGGTGGTTGTAGCGCTCGATTTCATCTTGAATGCGATGCAGCGCCAGGTGCGTCGATACGCGCGCCTTCACTTCCTCGAACTGGAAGGGTTTGGTCACGTAATCGAGGCCGCCGGCGTTGAAGGCCTTGATTTTGTCCTGGGTTTCCTGCAGAGCACTCAGGAAAATGACCGGAATTCGCGCCAGGGTCTCGTTTTGTTTGAGCTTGCGGCAAACTTCGTAACCGTCCATTTCCGGCATCATGATGTCGAGCAGAATCAGGTCGGGCGGGTCGCTTTCGGCGGCGGCCAGCGCGAGTTTTCCGCTCGGCACGGGTCTGACCTTGTAGCCTTCGCCTCTCAGCATTTCGCCGAGGACTTGCAGGTTTTCAACGGTGTCGTCGACGATGAGGATATTTGGCGGCCGGCCATGAGGTTCAGTCGGTTTCATGATGATTTCCTGAGCTGAGCAAGTTTTGCAGATTCTCGTATTCAAAATTGCGGGCCATGCGGCGTGCGATGGCCGCCAGTGTTCCGTCGTGCGTCTCGATTTCGTCGCAGAGTTCCAGCACCCTGTCCAAATCGGCGCTCGTGATGGCTTGGCGAAGGCGCTGAATGAGTTCAACCGGCAGTTTTGCGGCTAACGCGGCAATCTTGCTTGTGTCGGCGACCGATGGCGGAGTTTCATCCGGAAGGGAGGCGTCTTCGTGAAGGAATTCAATTGTTGTCACTTTGGCGATGGCTTCGAACAATTCGTTTTCACGGAAGGGCTTGCCGACGTAGCCATCGGTTCCCGTTTCCATGATCTGCTGACGATCGAGATCGAGCGTGCTGGCGGTGACGGCGATGATCGGGGTCTTGTCTAAGCTGGCGTGATCACGTTCGTGCGCCTTGATTCGCCGGATGGCTTCAAAGCCATCCATGACCGGCATCCGCATGTCCATCAGGATCAGGTCGAATGGCGCATTGAGGTATTTGTCGACCGCCTCCTGGCCATTGGCCGCTTCTTCGACCTCAAACCCCACGGCGCGGAGCATATGCGACAGAATATTTCGGTTGTCGGCCTTGTCGTCGGTAACCAGGACGCGATAGCGCGTTTTGTCTTTCATCCGGATGCCGACGATGCGCTGGTTGGTGAGATGCGTGTCGACCATTGCCTCCTCCGCTTCTTCGAGGTCGATGCTGAAGGCAAAACAGGCGCCTTGGCCGACTTTGCTTTCGACCGTGATGTCGCTCCCCATCATTCTTACGAACTGATGGCTGATGGCCAGCCCGAGGCCGGTGCCGCCGCCTGAGCGGATACCCGCTGAAGCTTGTTCGAAGTGGTGGAACAGCTTGTCCATTTCCTCCGGCGCGATACCGGGGCCGGTGTCGCGCACTTCCGAATGGATCGTAAACATACCGTTCCCTCGTGGTGTACTCGTGACCTTGAGCTTGACGGAACCGGCCGAGGTGAACTTCACGGCGTTGCCCAGCAGGTTGATGTAGATCTGTCGCAGCTTGCCCTCATCGCCTTTGAAGACGGCCGGCATGTTTTCCTGAATGTCCATATGCAGCGCCAGTTGTTTGGCGTTGGTGCGGATGCTGAACATCATTTCCAGGTCCCTGAACAAGGACTTGAGATCGAATGGCGCGACGTTGATTGTCGCCCGTCCGGCTTCGATCTTGGAAATTTCGAGAATGTCATTGACCAGAGCGAGCAGGTGCTCGCCGCTGCGGTTGATCGTGCTCAGGGCGTTTTGCTGGGTGGGCGTCAGGGTCTTGTCGTTTTTCAGGATTTGCGAATACCCCAGAATGGCATTCAGCGGCGTCCGGATCTCATGTGACATGTTGGACAGGAAGAGGCTTTTGGAAAGATTGGCGACCTCAGCCTTTTCCTTGGCCTCCTTGAGTTCCGCGGTCAGTCGCTCGATCGGAGACAGTCCTTCGCGGACGATCCACCAGGTGGTCAGCATCATCACCAGCACAGCGCTGAAGAGTGATCCCAAGGCCATCTTTTGGAAGGACTTTTGCTCGGCGTAGAATTCCGCCTTCTTTTCCTGGACAATGCCGATCCAGCCATTGCCCAGATTGGATGTGTGCGCAACCCAAGCGGTGCCACTGTCATCTACGAACTGCATTTCGCCGGTGATGCCGTAACGAGCGCGTTCGACAGGGGGGTATTTACGCAAATCGCGCAATGTTTCGGCATATTCTGGGTATGGGTGCGCAACGACTCGGCCATCTGGGTCAATTAGATAAGCGAACCCCGTTTTTCCCACGCGCGTGGCGCGCACCTGAAGCGATAGTTGCTGTAGATCGGTGGCGAACATGGCAACGCCGACAAGGACATCCTTTGCGTTTTTGACCGGCATCGAAACGACCAGCGCCGGTTTGTCCGAGGTTTTCCCGATTAGGCTTTGAAAGGCGATTGGCGCCCCGTTTCGAATTAGGCGAAACCATTGGCGGTCACTGTAATTTTTAGCGGGTTCGTCGTCGTTGCGAGCGGTATTGATGCCGTCGAGGTTGACCACGGAGACCAGATACATATATGGAAATGCGTCGGCCATTTTGGACAGCAGGGGGCTTTGCTGTGCTGCATCCATGCTGACGATGTCAGGGAGCGAGGACAGGTAGTTCAGGGCGCTGTAATGGCCTTCCAGCCAAACAGTGACGGCTGCTTTGAGCGTACTGCTGGCCGCTGTCATTTGCTCCCGTGGCGAGCGCTCGATCAGGGAGACGGCCATCTTGTTGATGAAGATGGTCGTGGTGATCAGGACGATGATGCCGACGGCCAGTACCAGAGCGGTCAGGCGCAATCGCAAGCCTGATGCGGCAATGTTTCTGAAAGCGCTTGCCAAGTATGCTGAAATTCCGCTCATTTCAATGTTCCTGTCGTCACGAAAGCGGGCTTTGGTGCGAACGGAAAGCTGACTCAGACATCGGCCGATTGGATCGGCAGACGGTGGCGTTCGCGTGTCGTGTGTTTCAGGTTAGGGCAGACCGGCTCGTTTTTGTCGGGCTTGTCAATGTTATGCGTATATTCTTGAATGCCGGGGTCCAGTTTAGACAATCGGCGGGTGTTTGCCTAGTCGCGGTGCCGCGAGATCGTTGCAAGATGTGGGTCAGGGCGCGGCCTGGGCACTCTGGCGGGGAGAGGCATGCACGAAGCCCCGGGAAGTCGCGGGGCTTCCCGGGCTGGAGGGCGCGAAGCTTATTTGGTTTTCCGGCTTTGATTCAGCTTCTGTTCGATCTTGGCGAGGGGGATGGCGCCGGGAATCCTTTCGCCATCGGCGAAGAAAATGGTTGGTGTGCCGCTGATGGCCAGCTTGCGACCCAATTCGATGGTTTTTTGCACGGCGGTGGTGTCGCAATCAGCCTTGCCTGACGGCGATCTGTCTTCTCGCATCCAGTCGTTCCAGGCCTTTGCTTTGTCGGGAGAGCACCAGATCTGGTTTGATTTTTCCAGGGAATCCGGGGAGAGGATCGGCAGCAGGAAAGTGTAAATGGTGACATTGTCGAGTTTGGCCATTTCCTTGGCCAGTCGTTTGCAATAACCGCAATTCGGGTCTTCGAAGGTAGCCAGAACGCGCTTGCCGTTGCCACGGACTTGTTTTACGGCCAGTTCGAGCGGTAATTCCGAGAAGTTGATGGCCGTCAGTTTTTGCATGCGCTCGGCCGTGTAATTGGCCATGGTTTTGCCGTCGATCAATGTGCCGACGAAGATGGCGGTGGTGTTCTCGTCGGTGAACAGGATATGGCCGTCGGCATAAACTTCATACAGTCCGAGATAAGGGCTTTTGCTGACATTTTCGACTTTGCTGCCGAGTTTCGCTTCGATGGCCTTCTTGACATTGGCCTCGTCCGCGTGAAGCGGCGCGCTGAAAAGGGTCAGCGCGACCGTGGCAGTCAGAATCGTAGAAACGCATTGTCTCAGCATGGGGGGCTCCGGAGGATGGTCAGGGTTGGTAAGCGCCAAGCGCGTATTTTGCAAGAAAAACCTTCAGTGGCGGTAGAGCGTTGGTCAGGCGCATGCCCGCATTCCGCAGAATTTTCAAGCCTAACAGGTTTTTCTGGAAAACGCGTTGGAGCGAGTCGGTTGCGGTCTGCATGAGCAGGGTTTCTTCTCGGCGAAGGCGTTGGTAGCGACGCAGAAAGTGAAGGTTGCCGATGTCTTGCCATTCGACGGCTCCGGTCAGTAGTTCGGCCAGCGCACGGGCATCCTGAAAGCCAAGGTTGATGCCGTGTCCCGAGAGCGGGTGAATGCCGTGCGCGGCGTCCCCGATTAGCGCGATCCGGGGGGCAACGGTTTGCGGAACCCGCATCAGCGCAAGCGGGAAGGCCGTCGGTGGCGTAATCGGCGAGAGGTCGCCCAGCGCGTATTCTCCGGCTACGGCGACGCGCTGGCAGAATTTGTCGGTGGGCAGCGCCAGCAGGGATTCGGCGTGTGCGTTGGGCGTCGACCAGACCACTGAAATTCGGTTGTCGGGCAGGGGGAGCCAGGCAAGGACGCCGTCTTCGCGGAACCATTGGCGAGCGATGTTGCGATGAGGGCGCTCGCATTGGAAATTGGCGACGACGCCTTTTTCTCCGTAGTCTTTGGTCGCCGCTTGCAGTCCGCACTGGCTACGGACTTGGGAATGGCGGCCGTCGGCTCCCACCAGCAGGCGCGCGGAGAGCGATCGTTTGTCGGCAAGGGTCAATTCGGCGGCGTCTTCCCGAATTTCGACCGCGTCGAGTTCGGCAGGGCAAAGCAGGGTGAGATTGCCTTGGCGCTTGACGCTTTCCCACAGCTCGCAACTCAGCAGCGCAGACTCGACGATCCAGCCGAGTTCGGTCACGCCGGTTTCGTAAGCGGAGAAGTCGAGCCGGGCGCCCTGGTCGCCGAAAACGTGCATGGCGCGGATGGGGGTGATTCGCGAGGTGTCGAGATGTTTCCAAACGCCGATCCGGTCAAGAAAGGCGGCGTTGGCGGGGGTGATTGCATAGACGCGGGCGTCCCATCCCGTCGGGCGGGTTGGGGCGTGATTTTCCAGCAAGGCGATTTTCAGCCGCGTGTCGCGCAGGGCGCGGGCCAACGCGAGGCCCGCCAGGCCGCCGCCGACGATGATCAGGTCAAACTGCATGGGCGTCGAGACGTAAAAGCCCATTGTGCCTTGGCGCCCGCGAGTTTTACAAGTGCCAAGGCGCATGGTAGAAACCGGCGTATGGAAAAATTTTCCGACACCCTTTTTTTTCCAGCCACGGTTCGTGCTGAATACGATTCGCCGATCGATGCGCTGATCAACCTCTGTGTTCCCCACGATGAGGCCATGGATCTGGTTACGGCGTCCTGGCGGGACGGCGGTGATCTGGCCGTGGTGACGTCGGTTGACGGTGGTCGGGCGGTGGCCGCTATCCGGACTCCCGCTGGCCGTTGGGCGGCATGCAACGCGTTTCCGGAGTATGTCTGCGCGGTACCCAGCGAAGCCGAGCGTAGTCTTCGAAAAATACTGAAACGCGGCCGGCGCGGCTTGGTGGGGGAGGCCCGGAGGGGCGATTTTTTGGCGGCTGGGCTCCGAATCAAGGCTTGGTAAACGCGCCATTCGCACGCCATACCCCTTGAGGGCGCATGATATAATCGGCCACTTTTCAATGGCTTGTGAGGCACACGATGTTTTCCGCAAAAGATACCTTGGCAAAAGTCGATCCGGAACTCTGGGCAGCGGTCGAAAATGAGAATCGCCGCCAGGAAGAGCATATCGAACTGATCGCGTCCGAGAATTATGTCAGCAAGGCCGTCATGGAGGCGCAAGGCTCGCAACTGACCAACAAGTACGCGGAAGGCTATCCCGGCAAACGCTATTACGGCGGCTGTGAATACGTCGACGTGGCCGAGCAGATTGCCATCGATCGCCTGAAGGCGCTGTTTGGTGCCGATTGCGCCAACGTGCAGGCGAATTCGGGTTCGCAAGCCAACCAGGCCGTGCTCATGGCTTTTGCCAAGCCCGGCGATACGATCATGGGTATGAGCCTCGCGGAAGGCGGTCACCTGACGCACGGCATGCCGCTCAACATGTCCGGGAAATGGTTCAACGTCGTCGCCTACGGCCTGGATGCCAAGGAAGAAATCGACTACGACCGGATGGAAGCGCTAGCGCACGAGCACAAGCCGAAGGTCATCATCGCCGGTGCTTCGGCTTACTCGCTGCGTATCGACTTCGAACGCTTCGCCAAGGTGGCCAAGGCCGTTGGTGCGATCTTCTGGGTCGACATGGCGCACTACGCCGGCCTCATTGCCGCCGGCTGTTATCCGAATCCGGTGCCTTTTGCCGACGTGGTGACCTCAACGACGCACAAGACCCTGCGCGGCCCGCGCGGCGGCGTCATCCTGATGAAGGCCGAGCACGAGAAAGCGATCAATTCGGCGATCTTCCCGGGCTTGCAGGGCGGACCGCTGATGCATGTCATCGCCGCCAAGGCTGTCGCATTCAAGGAAGCGGCTTCGCCGGAATTCCGCGCTTATCAGGAGCAGGTCGTGGCCAACGCCCGCGTTTTCTCGCGCGTTCTCGCCGAGGAGCGCGGCCTGCGCATCGTTTCCGGACGCACCGAGTCGCATGTGTTTTTGATCGACCTGCGTGCCAAGAATATCACCGGCAAGGAAGCCGAGGCCGCTTTGGGGCGCGCCCATATCACTGTCAACAAGAATGGCATCCCGAACGATCCGCAGAAACCGATGGTTACTTCGGGTATCCGTATCGGTACACCGGCAATGACGACGCGCGGCTTCACCGAGATTGAGGCCGAGGAGGTCGCGCATCTGGTCGCCGACGTTCTCGATGCGCCGAACGACGAAAAAGTGATCGAGCAGGTGCGGGCCAAGGTGGCCGTGCTGTGCAAGAAATTCCCGGTCTACGGCGCGTAAAAAGCCTGCGCTTGCCCGTGCCGTGTTGCGCTCACCTTGGCGTAGCGATGCTACGGTCTACGGTGAGCGCGTCTGTTTCGGGCAGCGCGCAGACTTTTCACAGGGATTGATGCCATGAGATGCCCGTTTTGCGGTGCGGCGGAAACGACGGTTGCCGATACTCGGCTCAACGAGGATGGTGACATTGTTCGCCGTCGTCGCCGTTGCCTGACTTGCGACAAACGGTTTTCGACTTATGAGCGGGCCGAGATTCGGCTGCCTCAGGTCGTCAAGAAGAACGGTTCGCGCGTCGATTTCGATCGTGAGAAGCTTGCTGCCAGCTTGTGGCTGTCTTTGCGTAAGCGGCCGGTGACCGTCGAGGCGGTGGATGCCGCCATTTCCCGTATCGAGGAAAAGCTGCTGGCCATGGGCGAGCGCGAAATTTTGTCGGAAAAGGTCGGAGAAATGGTCATGCGCGAGTTGAAGACGCTCGACAAAGTAGCCTATGTCCGTTTTGCATCCGTCTATCGAAACTTCGAGGACGTCGACGAATTTTCCAGCCTGGTGCGCGAAGTGTCGCGTCCCGTGACGCGGCGTTCTCGCTAAGTCACTCCCATGTTCAGCGCCGCCGATCACGAATTCATGGCGCATGCGCTGCGCCTTGCCGAGCGCGGTCTCTATACGACAACGCCGAATCCGCGTGTCGGCTGTGTCATCGTCAAGGATGGTATGGTTGTCGGCGAAGGCTGGCACGTCAGGGCCGGCGAGGCCCATGCCGAGCCCTTGGCGTTATCGGCCGCCGGTGAGGCGGCGCGAGGCGCGACGGCCTATGTCTCCCTTGAGCCCTGCAGTCATCAGGGGCGCACGCCGCCTTGCGCGGAAGCGTTGGTCGCTGCCGGAGTGACGCGGGTGGTGGCCGCCATGCGCGATCCCAATCCTTTGGTGGCCGGGCAGGGCTTGGCCATGCTGCAAGCGGCGGGGATTTCAACGGAATGTGGTTTGCTCGAAAGCGAGGCGCGAGCGCTCAACCTCGGATTCGTTTCGCGCATGACGCGTGGGCGTCCCTGGGTGCGCCTGAAACTGGCCGCCAGCCTGGACGGCAAGACGGCGCTGGCGAACGGCGCCAGCCAGTGGATAACAAGCGCGGCTGCGAGGCTGGACGGCCATAGCTGGCGCGCGCGTGCTTGTGCCATCCTTACCGGTTCCGGCACCGTTCGCGACGACGACCCGCAACTGAACGTGCGTGAGGTCGACACGCCCCGTCAACCGCTGAAAGTCGTCGTCGACAGCCAACTCGAACTGCCGTCGACAGCACGACTGCTCCATGGCGGTAAGGTTCTCGTGGCGACTGCTAGCGACAATTTGGACAAGGTCCAAGCGTTACGTTTACTTGGCGCCGAGGTCGCTGTTTTGCCCGACGCGCGGGGCAAGGTCGATTTGGCGGCGTTGATGGCGAACCTTGCGCAGCGTGGTGTCAACGAGCTCCATGTCGAAGGGGGGGCGGGCCTCAACGGCGCCTTGCTGGCCGCTGGTTTGGTCGACGAACTGGTGATTTACCTGGCGCCCTGCCTGCTTGGCAGCCAGGCGCGCGGTATGTTCGACTTGCCGGCACTTGAGTCCCTGCAGGAAAGACATGTGCTGGTGATTGGCGATTTGCGCCAAATTGGTGCCGATTGGCGCGTTGTGGCGCGCGTCGAGGCATCGGGCGCAGGCGCCTAGCCGCCCGTTTTTCCGAGGCAGCCAGGTGTCAGACGTTTTTATTCCTCGCCGGCCTCGAAGACCAGTTCGCGCATCAGCTTGAGGAGCAGGTCGTCGAAGGTGATAAACCCTTTATCGCATTTGGCGAGATGTTCGAGGGCAAACGCGGCACCGGTGCCGAACGCCTCGCGGCGGATCGAGTCGTGGATCAGGCGCACGGTCTGGTAGGGGAAGCCGAAAATCACTTCGTGGTGACCGACGATGCCGCCGAGGCGCAAGGAGGTGACACGGTCGTCATCGACTTCCAGCGTTTCGGCTAGCTTGAACGCTGTGCCGGAGATTTCAGGCTTTTCGCGGAAATGCTGCTCGACAATTTCGACGTCGGCAAACGGGGCGATTTTCCGCAGCAATTTGGAGGAAATCAGCAGGAAATTGATACCCAACGTGATGTTCGGCGAGCACAGAACACGCGTATCCTTGCCCAGATCGCGGGCGTATTCGAGATCGTTTTCCTCATAGGCCGAGATCGCGCTGACCAGCATAATGCGCCGCTTTCGGATTTCTTCGCCGTAACTGTGGATGCTCTCGGGGCGGGAGAAGTCAACGATCGCGTCGACCGGAATCCGGTCAAAGAGCTCACCGTAGTTCAGCCGGTCGAGGCCGACGATGGGGGTTTCAGTTTCCGGGTGCGTTTGTTCGCCTTCCTGGCTGTGGCGGCGGGCGATCCAGCGCAAGTCGAAACGCGGGTCGGTGCCCAAGACGTTGGCGACGGCTTTACCAGCCCTGCCATATCCAATCAGTCCCACTCGAATTTTTTCGCTCATGTTTTACCCTGTAGTTGCTAACGGCGATGGTTTATCGCTCTTGGTTGTCGATTCTTTGCCGCAACGATGCGCCGAACCACCTGAGAAGGCGAACGTGTGCCTTCGCTAATATTGCGGCGCAGGGGGACGTCAATCCTCGTGACAACGCGGGGAGGAATTAACGGTCGCAGCCCGGTCCGGTACTTCGATGGTCATTGAGACCGCAGATGTCCGGTGTCTGAATTGTTTGAGGCGCCGGGGTGGTGTGGAAAATCCCCGGTCGTTTATCGAAAAGTGCGGGCACGCTTGTTTGCGTAGTGTATTGTTGAGTGCCGCGACAGAAGGTTTTTAACCTAAAAATGCGATCCAGGCAAGCGCGGATTGCCGTGATATGCCCTTAGGATCAGCGTCCTACGCTTGGCAATAAAAGAAATCGCGGGCTTACGCGCCGCAGACGGGGCATGCAGGATCCTGGCCGAATCTGACCTCGCGCCATTGCGTCGTCAAGGCGTCGAACAGCATGAGGCGAGCGGTGGCAGGGGTGCCGGCACCGCTCGCCAGCTTGAGCGCTTCTGCTGCCTGCATTGCGCCGATGATACCGGTCAGCGGCGCAAAAACGCCCATGACGGCGCACCGCGTTTCCTCGGTGTTCACGTCTTCCGGGAACAGGCAGTGGTAGCAGGGCGAGTCGGCTTGGCGCCGGTCGAAGACGCAGAGTTGGCCGGAAAAGCGCATGGCGGCGCCGGAAACCAGCGGTGTGCGATGTCTGACGCAAGCGCGATTGACGGCATGCCGCGTATCGAAATTGTCGCAGCAGTCGAGGACGATGTCGGCTTCGGCAATGAGTTCGTCCAAGCGTCCGCCTGTTAATCGTTCGCAGATGGCTTCGACGTGTGATTCTGGGTTAATGCGGGTGAGCGCCTCCTTGCCGGAGGCAGCTTTGCTCTGTCCAATGCGTTCCTGCGTGTGCAGGATTTGCCGCTGCAGATTGGTCAGATCAACGGTATCGCCGTCGGCGAGTGTAATGCGTCCGACTCCGGCTGAGGCCAGATAAATCGACGCCGGTGATCCCAGGCCACCGGCGCCGATGACCAGGATATGCGATTGGAGAATGCGTGATTGACCTTCGACTCCGATTTCGTCGAGCAGAATGTGGCGGCTGTAGCGGAGCAGCTGGTCGTCGTTCATCGCTGCAGAAACTGGGCGACTGGTCGTGTGGTTTGGGAGGATTATTTGTATTCCCGCCATTCGGGCGGGGTATCGTCGTGGTCGCCGTGCAGGTGTCGCTCCCAAGCCTGGGTATAGGCCTCATGTTGCGATTTCTTGAGCAGGCGTTCGGGGGCGCCCAGATTGTGGAGTTGGGTTTCTTCGACGTAATAATAAAGCGCGCGCATCAGCTTGCTCAGCAAGGCGCTGTCGAGGTGAAAGCCTTTCTCCTCAAGGGCGGTTTCCAATTCTTCAAGAGAATGTTCGTGGAGGTCGTAAGCGACGTCGATGGCCCTCTGATCGAGGCGTGCGGCGACTTCGAGGCGCTCGATCCGGGAAAGAAAATCAAGCGCTTTTTCCACCTGTCCGGGCGGTAATTCGGCGAACAAGATCGTCCTTTCTTTGCGGATGGGCGCCGGTTTGGGCGCGATGGCGTCCGAGCGTTTCATGTCCGTTATTGCATCTTGTTTTGCATGATCCGCAGCCCCTTGAGCAGATTGATCGCCTGGCGAAGCTGGTAATCCTTCTTCGTCGCGAGATCGCGGTTGGATAGTCCGGGCTGATCGTCGCCGTCCTCGTCGTTGGCCTGCGGCTTGGTGGGCGCTGCCGTTTGCGGCTTGGTGGGCGTGGCTTTGTCCTTGTCCGTATTGTTTTCGAGATGCTTCTCAAGATCGGCTTCGCGCAAATGCGCGGCCGACGTGCCGTTTGCGGTTTCTTCGACAACGATGTCGGGTACGATTCCCTTGGCCTGAATCGAGCGTCCCGATGGCGTGAAATAACGTGCCGTCGTCAGCTTGATGGCGGCGCCACCGGGGAGCGGCAACACGGTTTGAACCGAGCCCTTGCCGAAACTCGTCGTGCCGAGGATGACGGCCCGCTTGTGATCCTGCATGGCGCCGGCGACGATTTCAGAGGCTGAAGCCGAGCCGCCGTTAATCAGGACCACCATGGGGACTTTCTGGGTGCCCGCCGGGAGGGCCTTGATGAAATCGTCGCGTGAACCGCGTAAATAATCTTCGGGCAGGGCGAAGAACTGGTGCTTGGCGTCGGGGGTGCGCCCATCGGTCGAGGTGACCAGCGTTTTTTGCGGCAAAAACGCGGCCGAGACACCGATCGCCGAGTTCAGCAATCCGCCCGGATCGTTGCGCAGATCCAGAACCAGACCTTTGAGTGCTCCAGGTTTGTAGAGCTGGTTCAGGTGCTTGACCACGGATTCTGCCGTGTCCTCCTGGAAGGAGGTAATGCGCAGGTAGCCATAGCCGTCCTCGATGAGCTTCGACTTGACACTCTGTACCCGGATAATTTCGCGGGTGATGGTGAGTTCGATCGGCTTTGCCTCGCCTTTGCGGAGGATGGAGAGTTTGATCTGAGTCTTTGGCTTGCCGCGCATGCGTTTGACGGCGTCGTTCAGCGTCAGGCCCTTGACGAGGGTGTCATCCAGTTTGAAGATCAGGTCGCCGGATTTGACGCCGGCCCGGTAGGCCGGGGTGTCTTCAATCGGAGAGACAACCTTGACCAGACCATTTTCCATGCTGACTTCAATGCCGAGCCCCCCGAATTTGCCTTGGGTGCCGACCTGTAGATCCTTGTAGGCATCGGCATCCAGGTAGGAAGAATGCGGGTCGAGATTGGACAGCATGCCACTGATGGCATGAGTGATGAGTTGCTTGTCCTCGATCGGTTCGACATAGCCTTGCTTGATGGCGCTGAAAACTTCGGCAAAGGTCCGGAGCTCTTCGACGGGAAGCTTGGCTTGTGTTTCCTTTTCGGCCATGACCGAAACCTGCAGGCTGATCAGGATTCCGCCCAGCAACCCGGCACAAACTAGTCCGGCCTGTTTTAACTTGCCCATCAATTTTGCTCCAAGACGATGTCATTTCAGGTCGACCCATTTCAATGGGTCGACGGGTTGCCCCCGATAGCGCAGTTCGAAGTATAAACCGGATTCCGGGTTGCCACCGCTGTTCCCAACCCGGGCAATATTGTCGCCGCCTTGGACGGTGTCGCCAACCCGTTTCAACAAGGAATCGTTGTTACCGTAGATCGTCAGATAGTTGTCGCCATGATCGACGATGACGAGGTTACCGAAACCGCGCATCCAGTCGGCAAAAACGACCTGGCCGGCGGCGATGGCCTTGACGTTGTTGCCAGAGCCGGCGCGAATGAAAAGTCCCTTCCAAGTGCTTCCTTCCAGCCGCTCGCCGCCGAAGCGGTTGACGATCGATCCGCGTACCGGCAAGTGCAGTCGTCCCTTGAGCTTCTGAAAACTGCCGGCCGGCATCGTTTCCGGCGTGTTTTCGTTGCTGATTTCCGCCGTGGCGGATTTCCCTCCGGTCTGTTTTCTGATCTTTGCGCGCCCAGTTTTCCGGGCTTGGGCATCGCGAGCAGCCTTGGCCGCCAAGTTGTCGATCAGTCTGGACAGGTTCTTTTCATCGCGTTGCAGTTCGGCAAGCTTGTGTTTTTGCTCCGAGAGCGTCGCCGAGATCTTTTCGAGATTCTTTTTCCGCTCTTCCTGTTGCGCGATTAGCTTGTCATGTTGTTGCTTTTGACGTGCTTCGACGTCGGCCAGATCGCTGGCGCGTTCGCTGGTTTCTGCGGCTAACGCCTGTTTTCGGCGCAAGGCGTCCTGGATTTCTTCAACGAGTTGGCTGCGGGCCTTGCCGATGCTTGCAAGGTAGTCAAGGTCGCGCGCAAGTTGGTTGGGGTCTTCTCCGTTGAGAAGCAGGCGTAATGCGTCGGGGTTGCCGCGCACGTATTGCTGGTAAACCAGTCTTTCCAGCTGTGCTTGTTGTTCGCGGATCCGGCGTTCGAGCTGTGTGGTTTGCGAGCCAAGATTTTTGAGGGTGGCCTGCAGGCTGGCATGGCGCTTGGCGAGTGTCTGTAACTCAAGTTGGGTCGCCGAGATTTTTTTTTGGGTGCCCTGGATCTGTTTTTCAACCGTGGCACGCTGGCCTTCCGTTTTTGCTTTTTCCTTTTTGAGCGTCTCGATTTTTCCGCGCAATTCCTTGAGGTCGCTTTTCTTTTCGGAAACCGCAGTCTGGGCGGGGGGCGATGTTTTGTCGCGACCGATCGCCGAGGCCGGCAGAAGGCAGGCAGCGCAGAGCAGAGCGGCGAAGGCTCCTGAAAAAGTCAAGGCGTTTCGCTGCCGCGGATAATTTTCCGTGATCCTCGACGTCACAATCGGGTTTTCTTTCGGTTTTGCAGTGCGGAAAGGGGCTGGGCTGATATCTGTGCGCAGGCAATGGGGGATCATCCCACTGAATCGGGAAATATTTTATAATGTTCTGCGTTACTTAACGAGTGCTGGGCATCGTGGCCATCCAGAACAATCTGATCGACAAGCAGGAACATATCGAACAAGCCGCTCGTGCGCTGAAGTCGATATCCCATCCTCTGCGCTTGAAAATTCTGTGCGTTCTTGGCGAGCAGGAGGCGTGCGTTCAGGAAATTGTCGAAGCGGTCGGCACTTCGCAAAGCAATATCTCGCAACATCTGGCGATTTTGCGCGACAAAGGGGTTTTGGTCACTCGCAAATCCGCCAACCGTGTCTTCTACCGCGTTGGCGATGCCCGGACGCTGCAGTTGATCGGGATGATGCGCGAGGTTTTCTGCGGCGGTTGATTCTGGTCGCCCCGCTCTCCGAGCCTTGATTGGCTAGCCCGGCCTCGTGCCCTTTTTGATTTGCTGTTTCTGGAGTGTCCCTTGGAATTCATTTTGAAAAATTGGTATTTCATCACCATCGCCGTTTTCAGTGGCGGTGGCTTGCTTTATTTGACCTTCAAAGGAACGGGAGGGAAATCGTTGTCGACGACCCAAGCGACTTTGCTGATCAATCGCGAGAACGCGGTGCTGGTCGACGTTAGCGAACCGGGGGAATACGAGAGTGGTCATGTCCCCGAGGCACGCAATATTCCTTCCGGGCAAATCGCCGATCGTGTTAGCGAACTCGAAAAATACAAAGACAAGCCGCTGATTCTGGTTTGCCAGACCGGTGCGCGTTCGATGACGGCTTGCAACAAATTGAGCAAACTCGGCTTTTCGCGTGTGCATTCGCTGAACGGCGGTATTGGCGCCTGGCGTACAGCCGGATTGCCAATCAAGAAGGGGTCGAAAAAATGAACCCACTCCGACGTGTGTTGATGTACACGACGGCGGTTTGTCCCTATTGCCTGCGTGCCGAACAGTTGCTTCGTGCTCGTGGCGTTACCGAAATCGAGAAAGTGCGTATTGATCTCGATCCGGAGCGACGCAACGAAATGATGGAAAAAACAGCGCGTCGCACCGTGCCCCAGATATTCATTGGTGATACTCACGTTGGCGGTTGCGATGATCTGATCGCGCTCGATCAGGCCGGTAAGCTGCTTCCCCTGCTTTCAGGCGAAACCGCCTGAGATACAAAATTTACCCTCCATTTACAAAAGGATAGTTATGACTGATCAGGATATGCCTTCGTTTGCCATTGAGAAGCTTTATATCAAGGATTTCTCTCTGGAAGTGCCGAATGCGCCGGAAATCTTTCTGGAACGCGAAGCCCCGAGTGTCAGCATCAATCTGAATACGGCGACGAAACGCCTTGGCGACGATGTGTACGAAGTCTTGCTGACGATCACGGTGACCGCTCAGGCGGGCGAGAAAACCGTATTTCTCATCGAAGTCGGCCAAGGCGGGATTTTCCGGATCAAGAATGTTCCGGACGACAACCTCGATGCCCTGCTCGGGATCGCCTGCCCGAACATTCTCTTTCCGTATGCCCGTGAGGCCGTGTCCGATGCCGCGACCCGTGCCGGTTTCTCGCCGGTCATCTTGCAGCCGGTCAATTTCGAGGCGCTGTACGCGTCGCGCATGCAGCAGGATCAGACTGCGGCAGCGGGATCGGATGTGACCGTCCAGTAATTGACAGGAGTCAAACGATGAAGAGATGGCTGCTTGCGCTGATTGCCGCAGGAGCGTCCGTGACGGCTCAGGCGATCGATTACCAGACCGTGAATGCGGCGACGGTTCTTTACGACGTGCCGTCGCAGCGTGGCAGCAAACTCTTCGTCATCAAGCGCGATACGCCGGTTGAAGTGGTTGTCGGTCTTGAAGGTTGGTCCAAGGTGCGCGACGCCGAAGGCGGACTGGCCTGGATCGAAAAGCAGTTTCTGGATAACCGGCGTTCGGTGATTGTCGTTGCTGAACGCGCTGAAGTCCGCCAGAAGGCCGATGAGGCCTCGCCGGTGGCGTTTGCGGCCGCGAAAAACGTGGCGCTCGAATATGTCGACGCCGCACCGGGAGGGTGGGTCAAGGTTCGTCATCGCGATGGACAGACGGGGTACGTTCGCGCCAACCAGATTTGGGGGCAATGAGTTTGAATATCACGGTGATTGCTGCCGGTGCCTGGGGAACGGCGCTGGCGATAGCGTTCAGTTCAAAACATGCGGTGACGTTGTGGACGCGTGAAGCCGATGTGACCCGTGAGATGCAGGCACATCGCGAGAACCGGCGTTTTCTTCCCGGCTTTCCGCTACCTGAGGGATTGCAGATTCGCGATGATTTCTCGGCCTCCGTTGCCAGTGCCGACTTGCTTGTGATCGCCGCACCGCTGGCCGGCTTGCGTTCGACGCTACGCAGTGTGAAAGAGACCGGCCTTGTCCGGCCGCTGATCTGGGTCTGCAAAGGGCTGGAAGCGGGGAGTGCCAAACTGCCTCATCAAGTGGTCCTCGAAGAGCTTGGCGAGAACGTGCCATGTGGCGCGCTGAGCGGACCGAGCTTTGCTCAGGAGGTGGCTCATGGCTTGCCTACGGCCGTTACATTGGCATCGCGGAATGGCGACTTCGCCCGGCAGACAGCGCTCGAATTGCATAGCCCGCGCTTGCGGGTTTACGCCAATGATGACCTGCCTGGCGTCGAGGTCGGTGGCGCCGTCAAGAACGTCATGGCCATTGCCACGGGCATTTGTGACGGGCTGGGTTTTGGGCACAACACCCGCGCCGCCCTGATGACGCGCGGCCTTGCTGAAATTGCGCGCCTCGGTGTCGCTCTCGGTGGGCAACAGAGTACGTTCATGGGCTTGGCCGGCATGGGCGATCTCGTTCTGACCTGCACCGGCGACTTGTCGCGTAACCGTCAAGTTGGTTTGGCTTTGGCGGCCGGGAAAAAATTACCACAGATACTGAAGGACCTCGGGCACGTCGCCGAGGGGGTCAGCACGGCCCGTGAAGTCGCGCGCATGGCTACGGAACGGGGAATCGATATGCCGATTACGCAGGCGGTCAACGCGATTCTGCACCGCGATGTGCCGGCCATCGAAGCTGTCGAGATGCTGCTCAACCGCGATCCGAAGCCAGAGGTTTTGTAAGGGCGAACGACGAAGCGACGCCGGTGCCATAAAAGGTTTTCTTGGCGTCTTTCGTGATCTTCGTGGTTGAGTTCCCTACTCTCCGCCTTCGAACCCCAACTGCCGCCAGGCTTCGAAGACTGTTACTGCAACCGCGTTCGACAGGTTCAGGCTGCGCTGTCCGGGGCGCATCGGCAAGCGCAGGCGCTGTTCTACCGAAAATTCGGCCATGATTTCGGCCGGCAATCCACTGGTCTCCCGGCCAAAGACGAAAACGTCATCGGCACGATAGTCCACAGTGTCGTGTCGTGTGCCCCCTTTGGTCGTCACGGCAAAGCGCCGCCGACCGGCCAGCATTTCCGTGCAGGCCGCCCAGTCCGCGTGTCGGAAGACGCGTGCGAATTCGTGATAATCCAGCCCGGCGCGGCGTAGCGAACGATCTTCCCAGCGGAATCCCAGCGGCTCGACCAGATGCAGTTCGGCCCCGGTGTTGGCGCAGAGCCGGATCACGTTGCCTGTGTTGGGAGGGATTTCGGGTTGGAATAAAACAACAGCAATCAAGATGAACTCCGAAAATGCGGGTGAAAAATTTACAGTTTCCAGTTAGAATCAGACAATTGGGAAAATAATCTATAAATGACTGGAGCTTTTAATGGCTCGTCCGGAAAAAATCCGCCTTGGCGATCTTCTCATTCAGCAGGGGCTGCTGACCGATGCGCAACTCAAGTCAGCGCTTGATGAGCAAAAACGTAGCGGGCGGAAACTGGGGCGTATTGTCGTCGAAAGTGGCTTTGTTACGGAAGAGGGGATCTCCCAGGCGCTGGCGCGGCAGTTGCGGGTCCCCTACGTCGATCTCAAGCAATTCAATCCGAAACCGGATCTGATCAATCTCCTGCCGGAGGCGCAGGCGCGCCGATTCCGGGCCGTCGTGCTTCAGGAAAACGAAAGTCGTTTGCAAGTTGGATTCGTCGATCCAACCGATTTGCAGGCCTACGACGAAATCGTTCGCCTGTTGCGCCGCGAAATCGATCTCGCTGTTGTTGCCGAAGGGCAGCTTCTCGGATTGATCGACCGGGTCTATCGCCGGACAGATGAGATCAGCGGACTGGCGAAAGAGCTGACCGCAGATCTTGGGGATATGCCCGTCGAATTCGGCGACCTGCTCGGCACGATGACTGGGGCGGAGGAGGCGCCGGTCGTCAAGCTGCTGCTGACGGTGTTCGAAGAAGCCATGCGTTCGCGTGCCTCGGACATCCACATCGAGCCACAGGATCGGAATTTGCGCGTGCGGTTCCGTATCGACGGCGTTTTGCACGTCCAGATGGAGGCCGATGCCAAGATTGCTTCCGCACTGGCCTTGCGTCTGAAGCTGATGTCCGGGCTGGATATTTCCGAGAAACGGCTGCCGCAGGATGGGCGCTTTGCCATCAAGGTGCGCGGCAGCATGGTCGATGTGCGGATCTCGACCATGCCGACGCAGTACGGCGAGTCGGTGGTCATGCGCTTGCTCAACCAGAATACCGGATTGCTCGGTCTGGACCGGCTCAATATCCCGACGCGGATTTTCGAGCGTTTACGTCACGCCGTTCGTCGTCCGAGCGGCATGGTCCTGGTGACCGGGCCGACCGGCAGCGGCAAGACGACGACGCTTTACGCGGCATTGGCCGAGTTGAACACCACCGAGAAAAAAATCATCACCGTTGAAGACCCGGTCGAGTACCGGTTGCCCGGGATCAACCAGGTTCAGGTGCATGACAAGATCGACCTCGGCTTTGAGCGGGTACTCCGTTCCGCCCTGCGTCAGGACCCGGACATCATTCTCGTCGGCGAAATGCGCGACCAGACGACCGCCGAAATCGGCATGCGTGCGGCTATCACCGGCCACATGGTGTTGTCGACCCTGCACACCAACGATGTGATCTCGACGCCGATCCGCTTACTGGACATGGGCGTGCCGCGTTACATGGTGGCCTTGTCGCTCCAGTTGGTGCTCGCCCAGCGGCTGGTCCGCGTGATCTGTGACAACTGCAGCGAACCGCACGTGCCGGCGCCGCATGAGCGTGAATGGCTGCGTTACGAGCTGGGTGACACCGTCGACCAGCGCGAATATCGCCAAGGGCGAGGGTGTGCGCATTGTGGCGGAACGGGCTACATCGGGCGAACGGGGGTCTTCGAAATGCTCGAAATGACCAACGAGATCGTCGAAGCGATCAACAGCGATGACACCGGCGTCTTCGTCCAGGCGGCGCGCAAACAGATGGCCGGCGAAACCCTGCGCCGCGACGCCGTGCGTCTGGTGGTGAAAGGGCGGACGACGATCGAAGAAGCCATGCGCATCAGCAATCAGTTCGAGGATTGAGGGTTTTGGTTAACCACAACGGGCACAACGAACACAACGAAAACCAGATTCTGGATTGCCCGGAAGATATTATTGCGTTGGTGCTCGATTGCGTGTTCGAGGTGCATCGGGAGCTTGGGCCGGGATTGCTGGAATCGGTCTATGAACAGGCGATGGCGTTTGAGTTGGCGAACAGAAACCTGGTGTTCGAACGTCAGGTCGAGGTAGCGGCGCATTATAAAGGGCAAGATTTGGGAATGGGCTTTCGTGCCGATATGGTGGTCGATGGACGGCTGTTGCTTGAGTTGAAAGCGGTGGATGAAATTTCTTCGTCCCATTTGGCACAAACAATGACCTATTTGCGCTTGTTGAGATTGAAAAGAGGGCTGCTGCTGAATTTCAATAAGCGTTTATTGAAAGAAGGAATAAAACGTGTCGTTCTTTGAAGTTTATCGTTGTGTCCGTTGCGCTCGTTGTGGTTAATAACAATTCCTGACCATGCCTGCCTACGCCTATAAAGCCCGCAACGCCAACAGCGATCTCGTCGAGGGGGTGCTCGAGGGCGCGTCGTCGTCCGCTGTTGTCGATGTGCTGCGCGGGCTGGGGCTGACGCCGGTGCAGGTCACCGAAACCCGATCCAGCCAGGCCAAGGCCGGCATGGATTGGAACCTGACCTTATTCGGCCGGAAGGTGTCGCACATCGATCTGCTGCTTTTCAGCCGGCAGATGCATACCTTGCTCAAGTCGGGCGTGCCGATCATGCGGGCGCTGAATGGTTTGCAGGAAGCGGCGATCAACCCGGAAATGAATCGCGTCATCGGCGAAATCCGCGAGAGTCTCGAAGGTGGGCGAGAACTGTCGCAAGCGCTGGCGAAGCATCCCAAAGTGTTTTCGCCGTTTTATCTGTCGATGGTCCGCGTCGGCGAGGCGACCGGGTTGCTCGACGAAGTTTTCTACCGGCTGTTCGAGCATCTGGAATTCGAGCGTTACATGCGCGAGCAGGTCAAATCCGCGCTGCGCTATCCCATGTTCGTGGTGATTGCCATGGCCGTGGCGCTGGTGGTCGTCAATCTGTGGGTCATTCCCGCCTTCGCCAAGGTTTTTGCCGGTTTTGGCGCGGATTTGCCGTTGATGACCCGCGTCCTGCTCGGGTTTTCCGACTTCATGGTCGCCTATTGGCCGCTCCTGCTCGGTGGGGGCGTTGTTGCCGGGCTGACGTTCCGCGCCTGGCTGGGAACGGCCGTTGGCCGATATGCCTGGGATCGTTTGTCGCTGAAATTCCCGATTGCCGGCAAAATCCTGCACAAGGCGGCGCTATCGCGTTTCGCGCGCAGTTTTTCTCTCGGCCTGCGTAGCGGGGTGCCGGTCATGCAGGCCTTGTCCAATTCGGCGCAAACGGTGGATAACACGTTCGTGGCCAAAAGCATCGACGGCATGCGGGATAGCGTCGAACGCGGCGAGAGTCTGTTGCGCGCGGCGATCAATTCGCACATCTTCACTCCGGTCGTGCTGCAGATGGTCGCCGTTGGCGAGGAGTCCGGCGCCGTCGACGACATGATGAACGAAATCGGCGACATGTACCGGCAGGAAGTCGAATACGAATTGAAGACCCTGGGGCAGCAGATCGAACCGATCCTGATTGTCCTGCTCGGCATCATGGTGCTGATCCTTGCTCTCGGCATCTTCCTGCCGATGTGGGACCTGGGCAAGGTGGCGATCAAGCGATGAGGGCCGTGGGGTATGGACCGACGCGAGGCGAGACAATTCGAGTGGCCGGTGCTGATGGCGATTATCGGCATCCTCGCCTTCCTGCTGCTGGGGGCCTTGGAGGACCTGCAGGCGGAATTCGAGGACGCGGCGATGCAGTCGGAGGCGGCGGCCTTGCGTGTCGAATTGCTCGATCGCTTGGCGCATCACCAGTCGGTGGGCGGGCCGTTGCCGACGTCGCCCAACCCGCTCGACTGGGTCGAGCGGCGGCCGGAAAAATACCTCGGTGCGCTGGACGCGCCCCCGGCGGCGGGCGGCGTCTGGTATTTCGATCGTCGGCGGAGCGAATTGGTCTACGCCTACCGCTCGGGGCGCGAAGCGCGCTTCCGGCTCGTGCGCGGCGCGGCGGCGGGCGAGGTGAAAGGCAGTCTCGGCGGAGTCGGGCTGCAACGGGTTGGGGGTAGCGGGAATTAAGGGCGAAATAGAACCGTCAGGAATCGGGCGGATAATGGGCATAATTCAAGAAACGAGATGACGGAGCCGATATGAACAGAATGGACAAGAGAAGACATCCCCGCCACGACGCGGGTTTTACGCTGATCGAGTTGATCGTCGTCGTCATCATCCTCGGCATTCTGGCCGCGGTGGCCTTGCCGCGCTTCACTAATCTGCAGCGCGATGCGCGCATCGCCAAGCTGCAGGCAGCGCGGGGTAGCGTGCTGGCGGCTTCGACACTGGTGCATGCAACGACGCTGTCGCGCGGCGGCATTGCCGATGCGGCAGCCTGTCCCGCTGGCGGCGGCACGGCGACCAACAGCGCCGCCGCCACCGGCACGGTATGTACCGAAAGCGGCCTGATTCACATGGTTTTCGGCTATCCCGCCGCGAGTGCTTTGGGGGGGAATCCGGGTATCCTGTCGGCGGCAGGGCTGACCGGGGTGTTCAACCCGACGCAGGCGCAATTGGAAGCCGAGGGCTACACCTATATCGCCGGTGGCGGCGTCGCCACCTTCGGCGTGCTCGGTGCGCCGGATGCGGCCAATTGTTTCTTTACGTATACGCAATCGACGGCGGCCAACGTGGCAGCGACGATCAGTGGTTTGACGATTACAGGGTGTTGATTTTTTACAAGGAGAGGGAGTTATGAAACAGGTTCAACGGGGTTTTACTTTGATCGAATTAGTCGTCGTGATCGTCATTCTCGGCATTCTGGCGGCGACGGCGCTGCCGAGGTTTATTAATCTAACCCAAGACGCCAGAATCGCAGCCGTTAATGGCATGGCTGGAGGTTTGCGTTCTGCGGTGGCTGTGGTTCAAGCGCGATGGATGGCTTCCGGTAGCACGGGGACTTCAGTGACGATGACAGACGGTACTTCTGTTACGGTGAGTGGTACGACGGGGATTCCAACAGGCGCTGCTGCAGGGATTGGCGCAGCGATGCAATCGATAGATGGTTTTACCGCTGATTACACGACGGCTACCGCAGTTACATTTCGTCCGGATAGTGGTGGATCCGCCACTTGCCAAGTTTCTTACAATGGAACGACCAGTGCTGTAACCGTAGCAACGGGCGGTTGCTGATCGTAATGTAGACTGATCGTAAATGAGAAACGATAAGGGGCAGTCCACGATTCAGTGGCTGTCCTTTCTTGTTTAAATGAAACGAAGGTTTTCCGCTTCACGTCCGGCCTTGCCCGGCGGCTTCACGCTTGTCGAGTTGATCGTCATTCTGGTCATTCTCGGCATCGTGTCGGTCGCCGTGCTGCCGCGCTTTGTCGGCCGTCTGGCCTTCGATACGCGCGGGGCGTTCGACGGGGTCGCGGCGGCGTTGCGTTTCGCGCGTCAGCAGGCGGTGGCGCAACGGCGGCAAGTGTGCGTCGCGGTGACGGCCGGCGGCTTGGCGATCACGCGTGCCCAGGCCGTTCCGCCGGCGGTGTGCAACGGTACCGCGCTCATCAATCCAGCGGATGGCGCCGCCTACGTTCTGAACATGCCGAACGGGGTGGCGATCGTCGGCAGCGGCGGGACGGCGCTGCCGGCGACGATCGTTTTCGATGCGCTCGGGCAGCCGAATGCCACCGCTGGACTGTGCGTGAATGGCGACGGCTCGTTTTGCCTGACGGTGAATGCGGTCTCCGGCTATGTCTCCGTCCCTTGATGCGCCCCTCTTGGGCCGAGTGAGCTCCCGGCAACGCGGCGTGACGCTGGTCGAGCTGATCGTCGCCATCGTCATTATCTCGGTGGGGCTGATGGGGGTTCTCAGTACCTACAACATTAGTGTGCGCGCCAGCGCCGATCCGATCATCGACAAGCAGATGTATTCGATTGCCGAGGCCTTGCTTGAGGAAGTAACGCAGGCGCCGTTCACGTTCTGCGATCCGGACGACGCTAACGTCGAAACGGCGGTCAATGCGGCTGGTTGCGCGACCTTGCCCGAGGGACTGGGGCCGGAGGCTGGCGATGCGCGGCCCTTCGACAACGTCAGCGATTACAACGGCCTGGTCTTGAACGGGATCACCGATGTCGCCGGCGTTGCCGACCCGAATCTCGCCAACTATACGGCGACCGTCGCCATCGCTCCCGCGGCGCTCAACACGATTGCCGCCGCGAGCGGCGACGCGCTCCTGATCACGGTGACGGTCACGGCACCCAATGGGCAAACATTCTCTCTGGACGGCTACCGTACCCGTTACGCGCCGAACGACGGGCCATGAGCACGCTCCGCCCCTCCCGCCGCGCCGCCGGCTTCACGCTCGTCGAGCTGATCATGGTGATCGTGATCACCGGCATCATCGCTGGCATGATCGCCGTTTTTGTGGCCAGCCCGGTGACGGCCTACGTGGATACGGCGCGCCGCGCTGCCCTGACCGAGAACGCCGACTCGACGGTGCGCCGCGTCGCTCGCGAACTGCGTACGGCCTTGCCCAACAGCGTGCGCGTGACGGCTGCCGGCGGGGTGACCTATCTCGAATTCATCCCGACCGTCGGCGGCGGGCGATACCGGCAGTATCCGACGGCGGGGGGCGCCGGCAATGCGCTTGACTTCAGTAGTGCCGATAGCGCTTTCGACGTGCTCGGGCCGGTGCCGGTGTATGCGGCGGGGGACAGCCTCGCAATCTTCAATCTGGGGCCGGGCAGCGCGTCCGACGCTTATGCCGGCAACAACCGGACGGCACTGGCCTCGGCCAATACCGTGGCGACGCTGTTCAGCAGCGACGTTGCTCCGCACACGATGACTTTCGCCGCGATCCAGTTCCCGGCACCGTCGCCATCGGCGCGTTTCCACGTCGTGCAGGCGCCGGTGACTTTCGCGTGTGCGCCGAATGCCGCGACGCCGGGCGCGGGGACGCTATTGCGCTACTCGGGTTACGGGTACATCGGGGCACAGCCGGCGCCGCCGGCGGTCGGCGGGATGGTCACGTCGTTGATGGTCGGTAACGTGGCGCAGTGCGATTTCGATTACAACGAGGTGGCGGCCAGCGGCGCGCATACGCGTACCGGACTGGTGACCTTGCGCTTGCGTCTCGAAAGCGAAGGAGAGTCGGTACGTCTCGTGCATCAAATGCAGGTGGTGAACGCGCCATGAACCCACGGACGATATCGACATTGTCTCGCCGACAGGCACCGGGGGGGCGTCAAACACGTGGATTTGCCATTGTCTCCGCGATCTTTCTGCTCGTCATTTTGGCGGCGCTGGCGGCGTTTCTGGTGCGGATTTCGACCCAGCAGCAGATCGGCGCCTCGGCGGATGTGCAGGGCATACGCGCTTATCAGGCCGCTCGTGCCGGGGTCGAGTGGGGGTTGTTTCAGCACCTGCGCAACAATGCCTGTGCCGCCAGTTCGTCATTTACGCCCGGCGGAAATCTGGCGGGATTCACGGTGACCGTGCAGTGTCAAGGGGCTGTGTCCAACGATGAGAACGGCACGACACTGACCATTCGCCGCATCGTGGCAACGGCGTGCAATCAGCCGGACAGCGGAAATTGCCCGAACAATACGCCGGGCGACAATTACATCGAACGCGAAGTCGCGGTCGTGGCCGGACGATGAGGGGGGCAGCAGCTGTCATCGACTAAATACGCGTGCTTCCGCGCAGTCGGTCGCTATGGCCCATGCCGCAAAAATGAGAGGGGAGGCCGGAAATGAACAGTCATGTATTTCAGCACATTGCTCCGAAGATGACGAAAGGATTGACTCGGCGGGGGCAGTTTGCGTTGGCGCTGTTGTTTGTGCTGGTGAGCTTGTTCATTTGGCGGCCGGTGTCGGCCGCGAGTACCTATACGTTTTCCGGATCGAGTTTTCCGAGTTGCTCCAACGGCAGCTGGACATTGAGCGGGACGACATGGACTTGCCAAGGGGCTACGAGTTTACAGAACGGAGATGCGATCTTGCCGTCCTCGTCGGTGTCCATCGTGGCCCGCGGCGGAATGACCTTGGCCAGGAATAATGACGTCGGGAGTTCGTCGGTGACGGTGAACTTGGCAACGCAATGGGGCAGTCTTTCGATCGGGAACGGCAGTACGGTCTATGGCTCGATTTCGAGCAGTTCCGGCGCGATTTCTCTTACGGGAACAACCGTTTTTGGCGATGTGACGACAAGCGGTACTTTGACCACGTCTGGAGGGAGCATTTCGGGAAACGTGTCGGCTAATAACGGAGTGACCTCAACAAACGGTACTGTTTTTGGTGGCAGTGTCAGCGCGTCGAATGGTTCGATCTCGCTTTCCGGGGGGAGTGTCGTCAGTGGCGTGTCATCCGGGTGCTGTCAGATTACGACGTCGAACACTAATATTTCAGGAGGGGTGAGCAGCACGAGCAATTCCGTATCGATTACGGGAGGAACCGTTTCGGGTGTGATTTATTCAAGTGGCGGTAATGGCGTCTCGATCACAAATGCCACCGTAACCAGCGGCAGTATTTCAACCAGCGGTGTCCCGATAACGATCACGGGGAGCCTGATAGGTTCGTCGTCGACTTCGGTCAGCGTGACCTCAAATAACCGGGTGACCATCAATACGTCAACAATTTACGGGGATGTTACCGCTGGCGCGTGGGCCAGTGCGTTGTCGATCGATTCGCAGAGCACGATTTATGGGGTCTGCTCGTCGAATTCCAATTCAAATACGAATCCATCTCAGTATCCTCGATGCGTTTCTCCATTCTCGTGCTCGCCACCTGCGAATACGCCTGCTGGGTTGGCGCTGACATGCGTTTGCGACACCTTCGATCGCGCAGCGTTGAATCCGTCGCCGATCTTCGGTTCGAACTGGATTGTGTCGACCAGCGATTCGACTGGCATCGTGCCGAGCATCGTCAATTCAGGCTACCTGCGGTTAACCAACAACACGGGCAACAATGCCAAGGCGGCGACGGTTCCCGGCATCTTCCCGGCTTCAGGCAATTACATCTCGGTCGAGTTCCAGCATTTCGCCTACAACGGAACCGGCGCCGACGGGATCGCCGTCACCTTGTCGGATTATTCGGTGCCGCCGGTACCCGGCGCCTTCGGCGGTTCTCTGGGTTATGCTCAAAAGACCGGCATTCCCGGGTTTGCCGGCGGCTGGCTCGGGGTGGCACTCGACGAATACGGCAATTACCAGAATCCGACTGAAGGCCGGATCGGCGGGCCGGGGTTCAGGGTCCAGTCGGTGGGTGCGCGCGGCTCAGGGTCGGGGACGAGCGGCTATCGCTGGCTGGGCGGCACCTCGACGCTGTCGCCCGAGGTCGACAACAACGGTTCGTCGACGCCGTCGCGCGGGCATTACTATCAGGTGATCGTTGATGCGCGCGCTGAGCCGGGAGCGACCTCGGTGCAGGTCAATCGCGATACGGGGTCCGGTTACAGTTCCCTGATCAGCATCCCGAATGTCTATGCGGCCGCCGCCGCCAACGGTTTCACTCAGGCGCCGGTGCCAGCCAACTGGCAGATTTCCTTGACCGGATCGACCGGCGGCTCGACCAATATTCATGAGATCGCCGGCTTGCGCATTTGCGCGCAGACGGTCCATCCGCCGAGCGGTGGCACAGCGAGCAGTTTCAATGCGATTGACGAGGCCTACGGAACGCCGCCGCTGGCCGTGCAGAATTATCTGACCGGGCATATCTATATGAAGCTCGTTGGCGTGCCGTTCAAGCTGAACGTGGCCGCGTTGAACAATAACCAGATCCAGACGGCCTACGTCGTCAGCGGTTCGAAAAACGTTACGGTCAAGTTGGTCGACAACAGCGACAACGTTTGCGAGCTCGACAGCACGACTCCTAATTACTGTAACAGCACCTGTCGGGCTAAGCCGGCGGTCAGCGGCGGCAGCCAGACCTTGACGTTTGCGGCCAGTAACGCCGGTCAGAAGCAGTCGGCCAATTTCACGCTGAACACGGCTTATAAACAACTGGCGGCGATTGTCACCGACGGCACGACGACGGCGTGTTCGACCGATGCGTTTTCGGTGCGGCCGACGGGGATTGCCTCGGTGACGTCGAGCAACGCAACCAATGCTTCGACGTCAGGTACGCCGATTTTCAAAGCCGGCGCCGATCCGTTTGCGCTGACCTTGACAACGACGGGTGTCGCCGGGGTGGCCAGCGGGTATACCGGCGTCGCCAAGATTGGCAACACGGCGGTGCTCTATGTTGATCCGGCGACCGAGGCGGGGAGCCTGGCATCGACGTTCCCCGCAGCGACTTCCGGGATCGGCTCGTCGACGGCCACGGGAACGACGTTTACCTATAGCGAGGTCGGCGCTTTCGCGCTCGCCGGTTACGATCCGAATGACGATGCGAAGTCGACGTTAGCACGCGGTGTTTATGACGATACCTGGTCCGCTGTCGATAGCGTCAATACCCGCAACGACTGCATTCAAGACAGCTACAGCAATAAAAAGAGCGCCGACGGCAAGTACGGGTGCAACTTCGGACTGATGGCAATTACGGGGAGTTTCGGACGCTTCATTCCCTATGCCTTCGTGGCCGATTCGCCGGTGTTGACCAACCGCAAGCTGGCAGCGTGCGCTTCTCCCGGGGCGACGTTTTCCTATCTCGACGAGGCAATGGGGCTGCAATTTACGCTCCAGGCGCGTGAGGGGGGCGGCAACGTGACGAAGAATTATGCCGGCGAGCTGGCGAAACTGGCGCTGACAGCGGACGGGGCGGCAATGAATTTCGCCGCCGCCGTGCCGGCGCCCGCCTTCCTGCCGGTGGCGAACAGCCGCATTCGCGGCGCGGGATTCCCCACCGCCTGGAGCGCCGGGCAGGCCGTCTTCGATGGCACGGTGACCGTATCGAGCCTGAATACGGCAGCCGACAACCGGGCGGGGCCGGACGGCCCCTTCGTGAATCTGGCGCTCGGCATCGCGCCAGTCGATAGCGACGGGGTGCGCATCCTGGCCTACGACCTCGACGCCGACAATTCGGGTGGGGTTGGTGGTCCGGATCACAAGACGCTGGCGGCGACGACCTTGTACTTCGGTCAGTTGCGGTTGATTCCGGCGATTGGCTCCGAATTGCTGCCGCTGGCGATGCGCGCCGAACTGTTGCGCTGGAACGGCACGGCCTTTGTGCCCAACGGCGACGACAGTTGCACCAAAATTCCCTTGGCAAACCTGGGTTTGTCGGACTGGAAGGGCAACTTGTCTGCGGGCGAAACCGCGATTACGCCGGGGGGACTAAATCTGGCGGCAGGCGTCGGCACGATCCGTCTCTCCGCGCCTGGTGCCGGCAATAACGGCTCGGTGAAAGTGACGGCGGATGTGAATGCGGCCGGCCTGCCCTATCTTGGCGGCCACTGGAGCGGCGCCAAATATGACCAGAACCCGTCGGCGCTCGCTTCCTTCGGGTTGTACAAGGGGGTCGGGAAGATTCTTCATTTGCGCGAGAATTATTGATGGCGCCGAAAGGTGTTTATGCCGGAATTTGCAAAATTTCATTGTTATTTAGTTGGTTAAGCGATATCCTTAAACGGCTTTGTGAGCAAGGTCACTGAATGTCTTTCTTTTTCGCGGCAAAACGAAAACCCGGCTGGATGGCGGTGCTGACGTGTGGCGGCATGGTCACGCTGGCGCATGTCGTCCGTAACGGGGCCGGCCGTCCGGAAGTCCGCCAGCTCGAATCCTTCGCGATCGAAAACGATCTGGTTGCGGCCCTGAAGCGCTTGCGCAGCGCTTTCCGGATCGAATCGTATGCTTGCACGACGCTCATTGGCGCAGATGCCTGCAACGTCACGCAGATGGATGCGCCGCCGGTTCCCGCCGACGAGCGCAAGGAGGCCTTGCGTTGGGCGCTCAAGGAAATGGTCGACTACCCGATCGATAATGCGTGCGTCGACGTGCTAGATATCCCGGATGCGGGGTTGCCCACCGGCCGCTCTCCCGGCGTATTGGTCGTTTCGGCGGCGGAGCAGTCCGTTCGTTCGTGCGCCGCGCCGTTCGAGGCTGCAAAAATTCAGCTCGATGCGATCGATATTCAGGAATTGGCGCAACGTAACGTCGCCGCTCTGTTCGAAGACGAGAACCGGGGGCTGGTGTTCCTGCGCCTCGACGAGAACGGCATGATGCTGACCTTGTCCTTCCGCGGCGAACTTGTCGCAGCGCGCCGCGGCGAGATCAGCACACAGCAGTTGAACTCAGCCGACGCCGAGCAGGCCGCTCGTGCGCGCGAACGCCTGATGCTTGAATTCCAGCGCAGTCTCGACAATTTCGACCGGCAGCACAGCCATATTCCCGTCTCTAAGGTGGTTTTGGCTTGCTGCCCGGTGGTCGAGCATCTGGCCGACGATCTGCGCGATAGCACCAGCGTGCCGGTCGTCGAGATGGACCTTTCCTCGGTGATCGACTTCCCGGCTAATCCCGAACTCAGGGAAGGGCATTGCCAGGTCAGGAATCTCCTCGCCATCGGCGCCGCGCTGCGCGCGCCGGCAGGGGGAGCGTCATGAGCCAGCAGATCAATCTTTACGAAGCGCGCCTGCGGCCAAGCCGCGACCGGCTGACGGCTTGTAACCTCGGGGTGGGCGTGTTGGTGTTGTTGGCGATGATGACAGGGTGGGCGGTCTGGGTTGGCGTGAGCGCCAGCCGCTCCGCCGAAGCTGCGGCCCTCGTCCGCAAGGAAGTGAGCGAAGAACAGGAGAAGCTGGTAGCGCTGACCCGGAGTCTGGCCGGTCGCCAGGTTTCCCCGGTGCTGGCGACCGAATTGGAACGCACGAAAATCACGCTGGCGATGCGCAGCGAGGCTTTGCGGATTCTGGATTCGGGGCGTCTCGGCAAGGACGCTGGTTTTTCGGCCTTTTTGGTGGGCTTTGCGCGGCAAGCACAGACCGACTTGTGGCTGACCGGATTTCAGATCGCTGCGGGCGGCGAGGATATTGAAATCCGCGGACGCATGTTGAGTCCGTCCCGACTGCCGGGCTATGTGCAGCACTTGAGTGAAGAATCGATCTTCCAGGGGCGGCGTTTTGCCACCCTCGATATGCAGGACGTCGAACCCGAGGCGCAGGCCAAATCGGGCACGGCGGTGAAATCCGGTGAGGCGCCGCGCTTGCCGCGTTTTGTGGAATTTACGCTGCGTTCGGAGCGGATCGCTCCGGACGATATGAAAAAAACCAGCCAGGGAGGGCGCGAATGAAATCCCTTTGGCAGAATGGGGCGGCGCGCTTCGACGCGCTGAAACCCCGCGAGCGCGGACTGATCGCGGTGGCCGTGCTGGCCGGAATCGTCCTCGTCGCTTACACCGCTTTCATCGAACCGAAGCTGAAGCAAGCGCGTCTCGATGTGCGCAACGCGACCGAGCAGCAAGCCCAGCTCGCCGCCCTGCGCGCGCAGCAAGCGGCCTTGCAGGCGCCGGAACGGAATCCCGATGTGCGTGCGCGTGCCGAGCTTGCGAGCCTGAACCAGCAACTGGGCGAACTCGCCGGTCGTTTCGCCGCGATAGAGACCGCACTCGTTCCGCCGCAACGGATGAGCGGCCTGCTGGAGGAAATGATCGGGCGCGATACCGGCTTGCGCTTGATCAGTCTGAAAACCCTGCCCGTGACGCCCTTGCTCGACAAGAAAGCAGTCGACGCGGCGGGGGGGGGCGCGAAATCGCCGGAGAAATCGGACGATGCAGCGGGCGGCTTGTTCAAGCATGGCGTCGAGGTCAGGCTGCAGGGTAGTTACCAGCAGCTGGCGGCGTACCTCGAGCGTCTCGAAAAATCGAAAATGAAGTTGCTCTGGAGCCGCGTTTCGTTGTCCGCCGAGGATCATCCCAAGCTGGTAATGACGCTGACCGTATATAGCCTGAGTCTGGACCGAACATGGCTGATCGTCTGAACCCGAAGCGCGTTCCGGTTGCCGCTGCCGCCCTGCGAGGGGTGGCGTGGTTGATCTTCACCGCAACAAGCGGTAGCGTTGCGGCGCAGTCGCTGCTCGCCGATCCGACGCGCCCGCCGGTCGGGGTGTACGTTCCGGCCGGGGATGCCATGGCGGCGACCGGTCCGGTGCTGCAGTCCGTGATGATTCCGAAAAAAGGGCGGGCGGTGGCCATTATCGGCGGTCAACAAGTGCGACTGGGGGAGACCTACGGCGGGAGCCGCCTAGTCCGGCTAACCGAGCGCGAAGCCGTGCTCGAGGGGCCTGACGGCGTCGAACGCCTGTGGCTGACGCCGGGGATCGAAAAATCGGAAGTGGTCATGAAAAACACGAAGAAGCCGACGGTGTCGCGGCGTGGGCAGGTTGAGGGGAAACCATGAAGTTGAGATCGATTCCGTGGGTGGCGTTTGTCGCATTGGCGCTCGCCGGTTGTGCCACGCAGCCGAAAGCGCCGGGGGCGACGTTCGACCGGATCGGCCAGGAGTTGCAGCAGGCAGTCGCGGCCAAGCCGAAAAGCGTGGATGAAGCTCTCGACCGGGCCATGATGCCGCCGGTGCAACTCGATCTGCCGAAAGCGGAAACCCCGCCCGAGTCGCGTTTCGACCTCGCGGTGAGCAATGCGCCGGCGAGCCAGGTGTTCATGGCGCTGGTCAGCGGTACGCGCTACAGCATGCTGGTGTCGCCGGAAGTCAGCGGCGCCGTGTCGGTCAATCTCAAGAACGTCACCGTGCGTGAGGCTCTGGAGGCTCTGCGCGAACTGTACGGTTATGAGTTCAAGGTGCAGGGGACGCGAATTTATATCCAGCCGAACACGATGCAGAGCCGCCTCTTCCAGATCAACTACCTGGCCGGTAAGCGGCAGGGGCAGTCCGATATCCGGGTGACGTCGAGCTCGATTTCTTCGCACGCTGCGGCCAGTTCGGGGACAGCCGGGGCGGCGACAAGCTACGTGCCTGGTCAAGGGGCTTCGGGAAGTACTTCGGGCCCGCCGAGTAGCCAGATCCAGACCACCCAGAACAACGATTTCTGGAAAGATTTGGTGGCCGCCCTGAACAGCATTGTCGGCACGCAGGAAGGGCGTTCGGTGATCGTGACGCCCGAATCGGGGGTGGTTCTGGTCAAGGCGTATCCGGCGGATCTTCGTGCGGTGGAGAATTACCTGCGTGTGACGCAGTTGATCGCAGAACGGCAGGTGATGTTGGAGGCCAAGATCATCGACGTGACCCTGAACGAGGAATTTCAGGCTGGGGTCAACTGGAGTCATTTTGGCGGCGCGAATAACCGCTTTGCCTATGGTTCGGTGAATCCCGGAACGACGCTGAATGCCGTCAATACATCGGGCTCGACCAGTGCCATCAGCTCCGGGGATGTTTCGGTGCTGGCCGGTGCCAGCGGGGTGGCTGCGGCGACCAGTCTTGGCAGCGGCTTGATCGGGCTGGCTTTCCAGAGTGCGAATTTCGCTGCCCTGCTGAATTTCCTTGAGACGCAAGGGAATGTCCAGGTCCTGTCCAGTCCTCGCATTGCCAGTGTGAATAACCAGAAGGCCGTACTCAAGGTCGGTACCGACGAATTCTATGTGACCAACGTCAGTTCGACCGTGACGTCAACGGGCTCCAGCAATGTCACGACGCCGACCATTACGCTGCAGCCTTTCTTTTCCGGAATTGCGCTGGACGTGACACCACAGATCGACGATGAGGATAACGTCATTCTTCACGTTCATCCCTCGATCAGTGTCGTGACCGAGAAGCAAAAGGTGATTGATCTGGGCTCACTGGGGACTTATACGTTGCCGTTGGCCAATAGTTCGGTCAATGAGACGGACAGCGTCGTGCGCGTCCAGGACGGCAATATCGTCGCCATTGGCGGGTTGATGCGCCATGAGCAGTCGAGCGACGTCAACGGCCTGCCGGGAACGACGAATTCCTCAGGCGTTGGTCTGCTTTTCGGATCGCGCTCGAATTACACCCGCAAGCGGGAATTGGTCATTCTGATCAAGCCGACGATCATTCGCAACGAAACGAGCTGGAAGGATGATCTGGTCGAAACGCAAGCCCGTGTACGGCAGCTTGATCCGCGTTTGGTCAAACCTAATCGGCAGTGATGCCGGCATCGGAGTGAGGCGTCCTTGTACCTAAGACATTTTGGTTTGGTCGAGCCGCCTTTCCGCATAACCCCGGATACCGATTTCGCGTATGCCGTTGAAGGCCATCAAGAGGCGTTAAACACCTTGTTGCTGGCTTTGAATGAGGGGGAGGGGTTCGTCAAGATCGTTGGCGAGGTAGGCACCGGAAAAACCTTGCTTTGCCGACGCCTGTTGCGATCGCTAGGGGAGGGGTGGGTCACTGCCTATTTCCCCAACCCGAGCCTCGATGCCGATACCTTGTTTCTTGCCTTGGCGGAAGAGCTGGGCATCAAGGATGTCGACGGTTTGAACCATTATCACTTGGTGCGCAGGATCACCCTCGCCCTGCTGGATCTGGCGCGGAAGAAAAAGCGCGTCGTTCTGTGCATTGATGAAGCCCAGGCGATGCCGATCGAAACCCTGGAGTCCTTGCGCCTGCTCTCGAATCTGGAGACCGAGAAGCGCAAGTTGCTGCATATCGTGCTCTTTGGGCAGCCCGAGCTGGATGAAAAGTTGCAACGGAACGAAGTCCGGCAATTGTTGCAACGGATCTCCTTTCACTACCGGTTGGGCGGAATGAAAAAGAGTGAAATCGGAGCCTATGTGGCCTACCGCCTGCGCGTGGCCGGACACCGTGGCGAGGCGTTGTTCACTCCAAGAGCATTGCGTGGGTTGCACCGGGCCAGCGGCGGTGTGCCCCGGCTCGTCAATATTCTTGCGCACAAGGCGTTGCTGGCAGTCTATGGCGAGGGGCGCCATCTGGCCAAGTTGCGGCATGTGCGGATGGCGCGGCGCGACACGGAAGGCGCCAGGCGCATTGGGTTGATTTGGTAACTCATAATCAGGACGTGCACGGATGAGCTTGATCAACCAGATGCTGAAAGATCTCGACGCCAGAACCGATGTCGATGCGGTGGCGGCTCGCCTGCCGAATGAGGTCCGTGCCCTGCCCAAATCAGGGTCGTCGCCAGCCCGGACCATTGTCCTGGGATTTCTGCTTGTTGTGGCCGTCGGGGGGTACCTTGCGTATTCCGGGATGGGAAATCCTGAGTCACCATCGGCGAATGGGTCTGCAAACACAAAAGCCGCTTTGGCTGTCGCGGCATCTCCTCCGGTAATGGCGGTGGCGGTTGCCGAACCGGAGCCACCGGCAGCTACCGAGAAAAGCGATGATGCGTCGGCGGCAAAGGCTGAGTCTAAACCGTTAGCGCAGGCGCTTCATCTTCAGATGTCCGAGGCGATGGCGCCGGTTTCTGAGCACGCGAGGGACGGTGCGGTTGTGACGGTGGGGCCGGTTTCGGGCAAGGCGGGGATCGATGCGGCCGACAAAAAGCGAAAAGATGAGGTGCCGGCCAAGCCCGAGCGAAAAGCCCTCCGCTTTCCTGCGGCCGAAGTCGTTGCCACGAAAGAAAAGAAGGCGGAGGGACGAGCGGAGCGCGCGGAAGAGGCTCGAATTGCAATTACGGCGCCGGTGGCGACGCCAAAAGATCTTGCAGAGCTTGAATACCGCAAGGCAGTCATCGCAATGAATCAGCAGCAATGGGATGCCGCGATCCTGAGCCTGCAGCGGGCGTTGCGCGAGAACTCCCTCCATGGGGCGTCGCGGCAGCTTCTGGTCAAAGTGTTGTTGCAGTCCGGGCGTGTCGACGATGCCATGCGTACGCTCAAGGAAGGGTTGCAGGAACAGCCGGCTCAAATCGCTTGGGCGATGAGTCTGGCGCGTCTGGAGGTCGATCGCGGCAACCTGGAAACTGCCTGGAATACCCTGGACCAATCGTTGCCCGCAGCCGGTCGGAGTGCGGATTATCAGGGGTTTGCGGGGCATGTGTTGCATCGCCTTGGTCGCTTCAAGGAGGCTGCAAAACGCTACCAAGCAGCGAGTGAGATTGCCCCCATGGACGGTCGCTGGTGGCTGGGGCTTGGGTTGGCGCTCGAAGCCGATGGGCAGCCTGAAGCGGCACGCGAGTCATTCTTGAATGCCCGGAAAACCGGCTCATTGAACCAAGCCCTGAAGAATCTGGTTGAGCAGAAGCTTCATTAAGCCGTCCGAGCGAACCGCGCCGTATTGAAGCGCCGAAATCATTCGGCATTGGCATCAGCTAGTGAAAATGCGTCGATTGTGGCCTTGGTTCAAGGCGGGGCACAATAGGCGCACGACCCACCGGTAGGGATACCTCCGGGGGGGGCTTGCGCGAAGGAGTCCTTCGTGGCCGACGAAACCCAGTTTGAATCGTTACGATGCAAGGGGATGAAATGTCGAGTGCGTCCAAATCGAGGCCAGTGAAAAACCGGCGGTCTTCTCTGGGAGAGATGTCCAGCCGCCATAACGTGTCGGGGCAAGTCGAAAGTTTTATCGATTTGTATTATTCCGACACCGAAGGCGTCGATGGGGGCACGCCTGAAGCTATGCACGGAGCGGCGATCCAGCACCATCATTTGGGGCGGGTGCGTTCGCCGGGGCTGGCCGCGATTGCGGTCTATACCCCGGATTTCGATCGCCACGGATGGCATTCGCCGCATACGGTGATCGACGTCGTCACCGATGACATGCCTTTCCTCGTCGATTCCGTCACGATGTTGATCAGCCGCTATGGGTTGTCGATTCATCGCCTGCTGCACCCGCTCCTTGCGGTCGAGCGCGATGCGGACGGATGCGTGATCGAATGGGCGCCGCGCGGAACGCCGGGGATGCGTACCGAATCGTGGATTCATATCGAGATTGATCGGGTCGGTGAGCGTGCTCAACTGGAGCGTTTGCGTCACGACGTGGCCGACGTGCTGGCCGATGTTCGCGCTGCGGTCGAAGATTATGCGGCGATGCGGCAGCAGATTGACCTGGCGATTAACGATCTGGCCTCCGAGGCGATCCCGGACGAAGGCGAGGCGGCAGAGTTTTTGCGCTGGATGGCCGCAGAAAATTTCGTCTTCCTGGGGTATGCGCACTATCTTGCCCATCCGTCCTCCGGAGAATTGAAGCGTACGCCCGATGGCGGGCTCGGTTTGCTCCGGCGCGCCGACCACCCCCGATTCGGGTCCTGCCTTTCCGGTATTCCGAGAAATCTGGCGGTGATCGCGGGACATGCCTCAGCGTTGAGGCTGGCCAAGGCGGACAGTCATTCGACGCTGCACCGCCAGACCTACCTTGATTTCGTCGGTGTGCGTTACCGCGACCGGAAGGGCAATGTGGTTGGTGAGCATGTGTTCGTCGGTCTCTATGCGATGCATGTGTTTCATGTGTCGACGAGTGAGATCCCGGGGGTCAGGCGGAAGATTGCGGCGGTCCGTTCGGCTTGTGGGTTTGCGCCCGGAAGTTATCGCGATAAATCGCTGGTCAACGTGATGGAAACATATCCGCGCGAGGAAATGATCGAGATCGGGGGCGAGGATTTGCAGCGCATTGCTGGCGGCATCGTCCTTCTGCTCGAGCAGCCGCGTGTGCGTGTCTTCATGCGTAACGATCCCTGGGGGCGTTATGTTTCGGTGCTTGTTTATATGCCGCGCGACCGCTACGATACGACGGCACGCCAACGGATTACACGCTTGCTGAAGGAGACCTTGCCGGCGGATTGCGTGGATTTCTTCCTCCTCGTCGGCGAATCGCCGCTGGCGCGTTTGCATCTGGTCGCGCGACTGAAGGACGGGGCGAGGCCGGATTATGACGCCGATGATTTCGAGCGTGGTGTGGCGCGCATCGTGCGCGGCTGGCGTGACGAACTCTTGTCCAATCTCGTCGAGCTTTGCGGCGAGGGGCTGGGCAGCGCGCTTTTGCGCCGCTATGCGGACCTGTTGCCGTTGGCTTACCAGGACGAAGTGCCGCCGACGTCGGCGGTGACCGATTTGCAATATCTAGAGCGCGCAGAAACCAATGGCCGCATCGGGGTCAAGCTCAATGCGCCATACGGGGAGGATGGGGCGCACCAGCACATCAAGTTGTTCATGAACCATGCGCCCCGGCCCCTCTCGGCTGTTTTGCCGATTTTCGAGAATCTGGGGGTCTCGGTCCTGTCCGAGCAAGCGTTCCGCTTATCCGGTTGCGATTTGCATATCGCCGACTTCGCCGTTCGCCTGCCGGATGCGGCCATGCTGGATGCGGAGTCGACACGAGCCGCGTTCATCGATCTGGTGGATAAGTTGTTGCACGACGAGGCGGAGAACGACGGTTACAACCGCCTGACGCTGCTGGCCGGGCTCGATCATGCCCGTATCACGATCTTGCGCGCTTACGGCCATTACCTCCGCCAGGCCGGGTTGCGTTTTAGCCCGGCGTACATCGAGCGCAGTCTCGCAGCCTATCCTTGGATCGCTCGCCTGCTCGTCGAGTTGTTTGTCGAGCGCTTGTCGCCGCAAGGAAGCGATGTCCGGGCGGGAGAAATCGCGACTGAACTGGGGGCGGCCTTGGCTGCCGTCGAGAATCTCGACGACGACCGAATTCTGTCCGGTTTCCGCGCGGCTATCCTGGCGACCGTGCGGACCAATGCCTGGCAAGCGGCAGCCGATGACAAACCGAAGTCTTACCTGTCGTTCAAGGTTGAATCGAAGCAGATTCCGTTTATGCCGAAACCGGTGCCGCTGTACGAAATTTTCGTCTATAGCCCGCGCATGGAAGGCATACACTTGCGTGGCGCGCCGGTGGCGCGCGGCGGATTGCGCTGGTCCGATCGGATGGAGGATTTCCGTACGGAAGTGCTTGGTTTGGTCAAGGCGCAGATGGTCAAGAACGCGGTGATCGTGCCGCTTGGCTCCAAGGGCGGTTTCGTCTGCAAGCGCCTGCCGCCAGCCAGTGACCGCGAAGCCTGGCTGGCCGAGGGAGTCGCCTGCTACTCGACGTTGATCCGTGGCATGCTCGATTTGACGGACAATCTGGTTAACGGCCAGATCGTGCCACCGCCAGGCGTCCGACGCCGGGATGGCGACGATCCGTATCTGGTCGTTGCCGCCGATAAGGGAACGGCGACCTTTTCCGATATCGCCAACGCGATCGCGCTCGAATACGGATTCTGGCTCGGCGATGCTTTTGCCTCCGGAGGCTCGGCTGGTTATGACCACAAAAAAATGGGCATCACGGCGCGTGGTGCCTGGGAGGCCGTCAAACGTCATTTCCGTGGTCTCGGTCTTGATACCCAAAGCGAACCATTTTCAGTGGTGGGTATTGGCGACATGTCGGGCGATGTGTTCGGCAATGGCATGCTGCTGTCGCGGCATATCCGCCTACTGGCGGCCTTTGATCACCGGCACATCTTCATCGATCCCGATCCGGATCCGGAAGCCAGCTTCGCCGAGCGGCAGCGATTGTTTGCGTTGCCGCGCTCGTCTTGGGAAGACTACGACAAATCGCTGATTTCTGGCGGTGGCGGCGTCTGGGCAAGGAGCTTGAAAAGCATTCCGCTTTCGCCTGTCGTGCGCGACTGGCTGGGTACCGATGCTGATCAGATGGCGCCCACCGACCTGATCAGCTTGATTCTGAAAGCGCCGACCGACCTTCTCTACAACGGGGGTATCGGTACCTATGTCAAAGCGGGGAGCCAGAGTCATCAGGACGCTAACGATCGAAGCAACGATGCCGTGCGCGTCGATGCTGCTGATGTGCGTGCCAAGGTGATCGGCGAGGGCGGGAATCTTGGTCTGACCCAAAAAGCACGCATCGAATTTGCGCTTGCGGGCGGGCGGATTTTTACGGATGCCATCGACAATTCCGCTGGGGTCGATTGTTCCGATCACGAGGTGAATATCAAGATACTGCTTTCGGCATTGGTCGTCGTCGGCGATATGACGGCCAAGCAGCGCGATGCTTTGCTGGCGTCAATGACCGATGATGTCGCGGGCCTGGTGCTTGCCGATAATTATCGCCAGACCGGCGCGATTGCACTGGAGGCAGCTTCGGCGCACGAACTGCTCAACGCGCACGCGCAATTGATGCACGGTTTGCAGGCCAGGGGAGCGCTCGATCGCAATCTCGAATTCCTGCCCGACGAAAAGACGCTGTCCGAGCGCGCACAGATGCGTCACGGGCTGACGGCGCCCGAAATCGCGGTGCTGCTGGCTTACACCAAGATCACGCTTAAGGAGGCCGTTCTGGCGTCAGCGTTACCGAATGCGCCGGAACTCGGACGGTTGCTTGCCGAATATTTTCCGGAACGTCTTCTCAGCCAGTGCGAACGCGCCCTGTCCGGTCATCCCTTAAAGCGAGAGATCGTGACGACGCAACTCGTCAATCGCCTGGTCGACCGCATGGGGACGACGTTTGTCATGCAGCTGGGCAATGAAACCGGCGCCGATCCGGCACAGATCGCTGCGGCTTGGTACGCGGCGAGCGAGTTGATTGGCGCCGAAGCGTTCTGGCGCGAGATCGAGGCGCTTGATCTGAAGCTGCCGGTCGAGGAACAAAACGAATTGATCTGGGGGCTGCGCGCGCTGCTGGCTTCCGCAACACGCCGGATTGTCGCCGTCCAGCCAGCGGGAACGGCGATTGCCGCCACGATCGAGCGTTATCGCGTGGCGGTCGGTGCGGCAGTCGTGGCGGCTTGTTCCGGGCGAAGCGGGAGTGGCCGGCTTTCTGCGCTGCTTGAGGCGGAAAACCGCATCGTGGGAGCTTTCGAATTCGTTGATCTGGCGGCCGCCTGTGGGCAATCTCTGGAGCAGATTGCTGCGGCGAGTGCGCGTCTCGACGATGGGCTTGAATTGGTGTGGTTCTCCCGCGCTATCGACCGGCTTCCGGCGGACAATCGCTGGCAAGCGCGGGCGCGATCGCAGCTTTCTGGCGAGTTGCGTAAATTGCGCCAGAAGTTGCTCATGAACGCGCCGAATGCGTCGTCACCGGCATTTGCCGAGGCTCGGCATGTGGTCGAGGAATTGAAGAGCGAAACGCCGCACGATCTTGCCATGCTTTCGTCCGGTCTGGCAGAGATCCGGCGTCTGTTGTTAGTCTGAAGGCGGTGCGCGAGAAGATCAGGGCAGGGCGCGAGCTAGGACCAGCACGCTAACCCTGGCGGCACCGTGGCGCTTCAGGATGCGTGCGCATTCGTTGAGCGATGCGCCGGTGGTCATGACGTCGTCGACGAGAAGGATTCGCTTTCCGGACAGATCGGTGGTGCAGTCAAAGGCGCCGCGAATGTTTCGGACGCGTTCGCGCCAGTGGAGGCCCGCTTGCGGCCGGGTGTCGCGGAGTCGGCGGCAGAGCGTTGCGTCGACGGGGATGCGTAGCGATTTCCCCAAAGGGCGGGCCAGTTCGAGCGCTTGATTGAAGCCGCGTTCGCGCAAGCGCCGTGAATGCAGCGGCATGGGGACGATCAGGTCGGGTGGGTCGAAATCTTCGATACGGTCTTTGGCCAATTCGATCAGGCGCCGGCTGAAAAATACGGCCAGCGCCAGACGATGCCCGTATTTGAAGGATTGAACCAGTTTGTCGAGCGGGAAGTCATAGGCGAATACCGCTCGGGCGGTGTCGAAATGAGGGGGCTTGTTCAGGCAGCGACCGCAGGTGTCTCCCGCAGGAACGGGGAGGGCGCAGTGGTGGCAACAGGGCTGAGGCAGGCGGGGCAAATCGTCGGCGCAGGCGGCGCAGAGGATGTCCGTTATGCCCGGTTCGGCGCAAAGCAGGCAGTCCTGCGCCCTAATTGTAAATTGTCCTGTAGCGAGCATTGCTCCCGTTTCCAAGGCTTTTGGCTGGTGTAGTATCGGCCATTTTCTCCGGTTTGGGTTTGTTCCGGGGCGTGTTTGCCGTTGTGTTCGTTTTATTTTTGTTTTTGATAGGTTCTGCCCATGGATACGCTTTCCTCCGCGGTTTCGCCTTCGGCTGCCGCACAGCCCTCTTCTCCCAAATGGACGGTTTCCCAGGTCGAAGCCCTTTATGACCTGCCGTTGATGGATTTGTTGTTTCGTGCGCAACAGGTGCATCGTGAAAATTTTGACCCCAACGAGATTCAGCGTTCGGCGCTGATTTCGATCAAAACCGGCGGGTGCTCCGAGGATTGCAGTTATTGTTCGCAGTCTGCGCGTTACAGCACGGAGACCGAGCGCGAAGCGTTGATGCAGGTTGAGGACGTGGTCAATGCCGCCAAGGAGGCCAAGGCCAACGGTGCCTCGCGTTTCTGCATGGGGGCAGCCTGGCGCGGTCCGAAGGAAAAGCAGATGGAAGTCGTGACGCAGATGATCCGCGAGGTCAAGGCGCTGGGCATGGAAACCTGTGTGACGCTGGGGATGCTGAAGGAGGGGCAGGCCGAGCAGCTCAAGGAAGCCGGCCTTGACTACTACAACCATAATCTCGATACGGACGCCGAGTTTTACGATCAGGTGATCAGCACGCATACACACGCTGACCGACTGGATACCATTTCCCTGGTGCGTAATGCCGGGCTCAAGGTCTGCTCCGGGGGCATCCTTGGTATGGGCGAGTCGCGCCGCAACCGTGCCGCAATGGTCGCCCAGCTGGCGAACCTGACGCCGACGCCGGATTCCGTGCCGATCAACAATCTGGTGGCCATCCCTGGCACGCCGTTGGCCGAGCAGGAAAAACTCGATAACTTCGAGTTCGTGCGCACTATCGCTGCCGCGCGGATCACCATGCCAAAGAGCTATGTGCGTCTTTCCGCCGGCCGTGAGTCGATGACCGAGGAGTTGCAGGCGCTGTGCTTCTTCGCTGGCGCCAACTCGATTTTCTATTGCGACAAGTTGTTGACGACAATGAACGCCGGCACCAATCGTGACGTGGCGATGTTTGCGAAGTTGGGTATCCGGCCGATCTAACGGGTTTCGATTCGCATGAGCGCCACCTCACTGGGCCTTGATCCACGCCAGATCCGGCGCAATTTCACGCGCGCAGCGACAGGATACGACAGCGTCGCTGTTCTGCAGCGGGAAATCGCGGCGCGTATGCTCGAACGGCTCGATTACATCAAGCTCGATCCGGGGCGTGTGCTTGATCTCGGATGCGGCACCGGTGCCAGCTTGCCGGCGTTGAGTGAGCGCTACCCGAAGGCGCAGGTGATCGGTGCAGATTTCAATCCAGCTATGTTGGGTGTAGCGTGGACGAAACGCCGTCGCCTGGGTTGGCAGCTTCCTTTTCTGCGGGCGCGAAAAAGTGCCCTGCTCGCTGCTGATGCCGGCAAGCTTCCCTTCGCATCGGCTTCGATAGGGTTCGTGTGGTCGAATCTGATGTGGCATTGGCTCGACGATCCCCTCGCCGCCTTGCGCGAAGTGCATCGCACGATGGCCGTCGGTGGCTTGCTGATGTTTTCCGCTTTCGGTCCCGACACCCTGAAAGAGTTGCGTGCCTGTTTCCCCGGGGATGAAGCGCATACGCATCGTTTCACCGACATGCATGACTATGGCGACATGTTGGTCGAATGCGGTTTTGCCGATCCGGTCATGGACGCCGAAGTCCTGACCGTGACTTATCCCGGCTTTGACGACCTGCTGCGCGACCTGCGCCAGGGCGGCGGCGCTTGCGCCCTGCAGTCGCGCCGGCGTGGCCTCGCCGGACGGCAAGCCTGGCGCGTTGCGCGCGCCAATTATGAGCAGCGGGCCGACAATGGCCGCTTGCCGGCGACGATCGAGGTGGTCTACGGCCATGCCTGGAAGGTGCCGCCGGCCCGGATCGACGATGGTCGTTCGATCGTGCGTTTCGATCAAAAACAAAGATTGCGATAAAGCTGTTTTCCGGCACCGACCTCCGCTTTCTTGCGGCAGGCGTGTGATTCCTGCGGTTCTTGAAGATTGCCTGGTAGCGAGGGCGGGACTTGATCGGGGTATGATTAGGCCTATTCACTCCCCGATTTCGACTTCTGGATGGTAATGAGGAATTCAACATGCTAGAAAAACTCGCCGCGTTTACCGGGATCAAGGGCCCGGTGGTCACGATCATCATGGACGGCTACGGTATCCCCAAATCCGATGTCGGCAGCGCCATCGCCGAGGCCAGGAAACCGACGCTCGACCGGTTATTTGCCAAGTATCCGAACATCACCTTGCGAGCTCACGGAACGGCCGTCGGTATGCCGTCGGATGACGATATGGGCAACTCCGAAGTCGGCCACAATGCCATTGGCGCCGGGCAGGTTTACAGCCAGGGTGCGGCGCTGGTCGCTGACGCCATCGCCTCCGGAGCGATCTGGCGCGGCGAGGCCTGGCAGCAAATCGTCGCCGGGGCCCAGGCCGGTCGCAACGTTGTGCACTTTATCGGTCTTTTTTCCGATGGCAACGTTCATAGCCATATCGACCATCTGAAGGCCATGGTGTTGCGCGCCAAGGAAGAAGGCGTGCGCACCGTGCGGATTCATATCCTGCTCGACGGCCGGGATGTCCCCGAAACCAGCGCGCTCGACTACGTCGAACCCTTTGAAGCTTTCCTGTCGGGGGTCCGTTGTGATGACTTCGATGCGCAGATCGCCTCCGGCGGCGGGCGCATGAATATCACCATGGACCGTTACGACGCTAACTGGAGCATGGTGGAAAAAGGCTGGCACACGCATGTGCTCGGCGAGGGCGAGCAGTTCGCCGACGCCGCGCAGGCGATCAAGGCTTTGCGCGAGCGCCTGCCGGGAACCATCGACCAGGATTTGCCGCCCTTCGTCATCGCCAAGGACGGAAAGCCACTGGGGACGGTCGAGGATGGCGATGCGGTTGTTTTCTACAATTTCCGCGGTGACCGCGCCATTGAGATCACCCGCGCCTTCGAAGAAGATGGCTTTGATAAGTTTGATCGCGTGCGCCAGCCGAAGGTGACTTACGCCGGCATGCTGCAGTACGACGGCGACCTGAAGCTGCCGCGGCGCTTCCTCGTCGACCCGCCGGCGATCACGGACACCTCGGGCGAGTGGTTTTCCAAGTCGGGAATTTCACAGTTCGCTTGTTCGGAGACACAGAAATTCGGCCATGTGACCTATTTCTGGAACGGCAACCGCTCCGGGAAATTCGAGGGCGAAACCTATCAGGAAGTGCCGAGCGATGTCGTGCCCTTCGAGCAGCGACCGTGGATGAAGGCGGCCGAAATCGCTGACGCCATGATCGAGGCCTTGCAGAGTGGGAAATACCGGACGTTGCGCTGCAATTTCGCCAACGGCGACATGGTCGGGCATACGGGGAATTTCCGCGCCGCGACTATGGCGATCGAGGCCGTCGATCTCGAACTCGCGCGTATCCTGAAAGCGGTCGACGCCGCAGGCGGTGTGGCATTGATCACGGCGGATCACGGCAACGCCGACGAGATGTATGAACTCGACAAGAAAACCAAGACACCGGCGAAAAACGCGGACGGCAGCTTCAAGGCAAAGACGGCGCACACGCTGAATCCGGTGCCGCTGATCCTTTACGACAACGTGAGCGGTGGCAAGCTTGGATTGAAACAAGTTCCTGGCGCCGGTCTGTCCAATCTGGCGGCGACGACGGCAAATCTGCTCGGTTTCGAGAAGCATGCCAAATGGGACGACAGTCTGCTGGAGATCGTGGCCTGATCTCAGTGGCTAAGGCGAACACGGTGAACCGTTAAATCCGGTTTTGCCGTGAACGCTGGATCCGTGTTGTGGACGAAAAAGAGCAGGCCGAACCTGCTCTTTTGATTTGGACCGGCTGATTCGCGAGGTCAGCTCGTGATGTAGTTCTCAAGCTGGCCGATGATGAACTGCTGATGGTCGATCGTTTCCTTGACGACGTCGCTGATCGTGATCAGTCCGATCAGTTTCTTTTCCTCGTCGATGACCGGCAGATGGCGGAAGCGTTCGGCGGCCATGATCGCCATGCAGTCTTCGACCGTTTTGTCGGGAGTGACGCAAATGACTTTGCCGGTCATGATTTCCTTGACCAGCGTGTCTTTCGACGCCCGGTCGCGAAGGATGATCTTGCGGGCGTAATCACGCTCGGAGAAGATGCCGACCAAGGCTTCGCCATCGAGAACGACGACGGCGCCGACATCGTGGTTGGCCATGACTTGGAGCGCATGGAAAACAGTGTCGTTCGGGGAGACGGAGATTATTCCTTTTTCCTTGCTCGCGATGAGTTGTCTGAGTGTTTTCATGGGTTTTCCTCGTCGTTTGCGTAGCGTTGGTGGCGGCCGGATCGATGGTTCGGGGTCTGGCCCGGTGCAAGTGAAGTTCAGCGCAAGCCGGCAATGTAATCTGCCACGGCTTTGATCTGCTTGTCGGACATTCTATCAGCGATGTTGCGCATCATGCCTTCCGGATCATTCGAACGTTCTTCGCTGCGGAAGTTCTTCAGCTGGATCTCGATGTATTCGGCGTATTGGCCTGACAAACGAGGGTATTGGGCCGGCACGCCGGCCCCCGTCGGGCCGTGGCAACCTGCGCAAGCGGCAATGCCGCGCTCTGAGTCGCCCCTGCGCCAGAGGGTTCGACCGGTTTCTACCAGCTTCGCACTTGTCGCTGCAGAGGGCTTCTGCTTCTGCTGCGAGAAATAACGCGCCAGCGCTTTCATGTCTTCCGCATTCAGCGCTGCCGTCATGCCGGCCATGATCGGATTGTTGCGCACCGCGGGTTTGCCGTCGATAGACTGGAACTCTTTCAATTGCTTGAGCAGGTATTCCGGAATCTGTCCGGCAATGATCGGGTTGGCCGATGTCGGGCTGTTGCCGTCGGTGCCATGACATGCCGCACAGACGGTTTGTGCCGTCTGCCGGGCTTTCGCTAGGCCGGTATCCTCATTCGCTTCATTCGCGGCTAAGGCAGTGAAACTGATGGACACAAGAACCGCGAGAGCCGTGGTGCGAATCATGAAACACTCCTGTGGATTTTTCTGGTTCAAGGAAGCAGGACTGCAAACCTGATATTCTATTGCACTTCATGAACGGGCCAATGGTCCATTCGACAGCCCTTAATTCATTCAGTTCGCAGATGCCCCTATTCCAGAAAGCGGTTTTTCATACTACCGTCGCCAACTTGAGTGACTTGCCAGCCGACTCGCGGCGCGAAATCGCCTTTGCCGGACGCTCCAACGCCGGCAAGTCGTCGGCCATCAATACCTTGGCCAATCATACCCGCCTGGCTTTCGTTTCCAAGACGCCCGGTCGTACGCAGCATCTCAATTATTTCACGCTCGAGGAAGGCAAGTACTTTGTTGACCTGCCCGGTTACGGGTTTGCCAAGGCGCCCGAGGAAATCCGCAGCCAATGGGAAGGTTTGCTGGCCCCCTATTTGCGGTATCGTGAGCCGTTGATCGGTCTGGTGTTGATTATGGACAGCCGGCATCCGCTGACCGAACTGGATGTGCAGATGCTCGACTGGTTCGCGCAAACCGGCAAGCCGATCCATGTGCTGCTCTCCAAAGCAGACAAGCTGACGCGCCAAGAGCAGGCGACAGTCTTGCGTCAAGTGCGTGAGGAACTGGCGAAAATCAGTGAGAACTGTAGCCTCCAGCTTTTTTCCAGCTTGAAAAAGACGGGCGTCGCCGAAGCCGAGACGGTTCTTGGCGGTTGGCTCGAGATGGAACCCGTCAAGGAAGTTGTGCCTCCCGTCGGCTTGCGTACCGAGAAAACGGCGCGGCCAAAAAACCGCAAGGCTATCGGTTGGAGTGCTCGAACGGCAAAAAATCCCGCAAAACGGGAAAACCCGGGCGCCGATAGCAACGAGGGCAATAAAAAGCCCCTGGCAAAGGGGGGGCCAGGGGCAAAACGCCTTGCGTAGATACAAGGCACCCGCTCAGGGAGATGAAGCGGGTGATGGCGAGTGCCATCGTAAAATAAGAGTGTTGCGTTTCCAGATTGGTTCCCCGATTAGATAATTTTTTAGGAAATCCGGAGTGTTATGAATTTCAACGCCAATTTCCCCGGAACGCGCATGCGCCGCATGCGGCGTGACGAGTTTTCCCGTCGCCTGATGCGTGAGTCAGTACTTACGGCGAATGATTTGATCTACCCGGTCTTTGTTCTCGAAGGGCGGGGGCGTGTTGAGCCAGTGACTTCGATGCCCGGTGTCGAGCGGCAAAGCCTTGATTTGCTTCTGAAAACGGCAGAACGGGCTGTGGGGCTGGGCGTTCCGGCGCTGGCGTTGTTTCCGGTCATTGAGGCCTCCGCGAAGACGCCGGGCGCCGAAGAGGCCTGGAACCCCGAAGGTCTGGTGCCGCGTGCGGTTGTCGCGCTCAAAAAAGAATTTCCAGAGTTGGGCATCATCACCGATGTCGCGCTCGATCCTTATACGAGCCATGGTCAGGACGGATTGATTGATGCCAACGACCCTCGCGCTTACGTGCTCAACGACGAGACGCTTGAGGCCTTGGCGAAGCAGGCGCTCACTCATGCGCAGGCTGGCGCAGATGTGGTTGCGCCGTCGGATATGATGGACGGGCGTGTGGGGCGTATTCGCGCCGAACTGGACGCGGCGGCGATGATCCATACGCGGATTCTGGCGTACTCGGCCAAATACGCCTCCAGTTTTTACGGGCCGTTTCGCGATGCGGTCGGTTCGGCCGGCAACCTTGGCAAGGGCAACAAGCATACCTACCAAATGGATCCCGCGAATTCCGACGAAGCTTTGCGTGAAGTGGCGCTCGATCTTGCCGAGGGCGCGGATATGGTGATGGTCAAGCCGGGCATGCCGTATCTGGATATCGTACGTCGGGTCAAGGAGGAATTCCGTGTGCCGACCTACGCCTATCAAGTGAGCGGCGAATATGCCATGCTCAAGGCGGCGGCGGGTAATGGCTGGCTCGACGAGAAAGCTTGCGTGCTGGAGAGCCTGTTGGCCTTCAAGCGCTCGGGCGCCGATGGCATTCTGACCTACTTCGCGCTGGATGCGGCGGCTTGGCTGAAGTGCTGACTGCGTCAGCTTTCAGATTTCGAAATCGGTGGCTTTGCCGTTGGCTCCGGACGTTTTCAAGTGTTCCTCCAGGAAGCGTTTGAATGCCTCGACTGGCATGGGCTTGGCGCGCAGATAGCCTTGCATGGCACTGCAATTTTCCCGGTAGAGAAAACTTCGTTGGGCTTCGGTCTCGACGCCTTCGGCGATCGTTTCGAGTTGCAGGCTACGGGCCAAGGCGATGACCGCCCGCACGATGGCACAATCCTCGGTACTGATCGGCAAGCCACGAACGAAGCTTTGGTCGATTTTGAGGCGGTTGAAGGGCAGTCGCTTCAGATAGGCGAGGGAAGAATAACCCGTACCGAAATCGTCGATGGCCAGATTGACTCCCATGGCGCGCAGCATTCGTAACGTCTGGATGCTGTGCTCGGCCTGGTTCATGATGGCACTCTCGGTGATCTCGAGTTCGAGTCGTTCAGGGGGGAGGCCGCTCAGATCGAGGGCGCAGCGAACGCTCTCCGGGATGCCGCCGCGCCGGAATTCGATCCCCGAAATATTGACCGAGATGACGCCAGGGTCGATTCCCGACGCCAGTAATTCGGCCCAGTAGGACGCGCTTTTGCGCATTACCCATTCCCCGATCGAAATGATTAGGCCGGATTCCTCGGCCAACGGAATAAATTTTCCGGGCGGAATCTGGCCTTGTTCGGGATGTTGCCAGCGGACGAGTGCTTCCGCACCGATCAGTCGGTCGTCCGCAAGTGAAAACTGGGGTTGCAGATGGATACTTAATTCATCACGCTCAATAGCCCGGCGCAAGTTGGCTTCCATGTTGAAATGTTCAAGGGAAAAGCGGGGCAACTCGCGCGTGAAAAATTCGAACGTGTTGCGGCCGCGATCCTTGGCACGGTACATGGCGATGTCGGCATGCTTGATCAGACCGGCCGAGTCGTCAGCATCTTCAGGATAGAGGCTGATACCGATGCTGGCGCCAATGAAGAATTCTTGCTCCAACTGCAAAGGCGTGTGCCGAAAGTCTTCGAGGATCTTTTCGGCAACGGCGGAGGCGTCGGCTTGCCCGTTGATGTCTTCCAGTGCAATGATGAATTCATCCCCGCCGAGTCGGGCGACGGTGTCCGACCCTCGCACGTGCCGGGCAAGGCGCCGGGCAGTTTCAAGCAGAACTTGGTCGCCAATGTGGTGGCCGAGGCTATCGTTGATGTTTTTGAAACGGTCAAGATCGATGAAAAGTACGGCCAACTGGCCCCGGTTGCGGTGGGCACGCTGTATGGCTTGTCCTAAACGGTCTTTGAGTAGAAGCCGATTGGGCAGTCCGGTCAGCGAGTCGTGGTGGGCGAGAAAATCGAGTTCGGCGTGGGCCTTTTTCAAATCGGAGATGTCGGAGAAGACGCCCACGTAGTATTTTGGCGATCCCTTGTTGTCGAGCACGGCACTAATGGTCAACCATTCAGGATAGATGTGGCCCTCCTTGTGGCGGTTCCAGATTTCACCTTGCCAGCGTCCGGTGCGGTAGATCGTGTCCCACATGTCACGATAGAACTGTTTGCTTTGGCGGCCGGACTGCAACATTCTTGGGTTGCGCCCGATGACCTCTTCCTGAGAGTAGCCGGTAATCTTGGTGAAAGCTTGGTTAACCGCGATGATCGAGCCGTTGGGTTTGGTGATCGTGATGCCTTCTGTGCTGTTGTTGAATACGGTGGCTGCTTGCTGCAAACTGGCTTCCATGCGCTTGCGCTCGGTGATGTCGAGCATGACACCAATTAGGCCGCCGACGCTACCGTCCGGTTGGAAGAATGTCGCCTTGTGGAACATGACATCGCGTGATTCGCCGGAGGCATAACGGACCGGGGCCTCGTAGATTTGTGCGCCGGGGTTGTCGAGAAGTTCGCGATCAGCCGCGAAATATTTCTCGGCCAGTTCGGGTGGAGCAATGTCGGCCGGTGTTTTGCCGATCAGATCGGCAGCCGGAATGCCAATGAATTCTTCGAAAGCACTATTGCATCCGAGGTAACGATAATTCGCGTCCTTGTAAAAAACGGGGCCGGGAATCGCCTCGATCAATTGCTGGACAAAATGCAGTTGCTGGGTAAGTTCCGCCGTTTTTTCAAGACTGGATTGCTCGAGCCGGGAAAGTTGATCACGGAAGGCTAGTTCCGCAAGGCGGCGTTCTGAAATGTCCTCAAAAGTCCATACCCAGCCCCTATCGCCATCACGGTCGATCGGCGATCCGCAAGCATGGAGATGAATTATTGTGCCGTCCTGACGTTGGCAGGCGATGTCATCATCGAATCCGAAGGATTGGTTTTCTACCGATTGTTGGCGGCGAATGAACTTTTCATATTCGTCGTTACCGGCAAAGAGAACGTGTTCTTTTTTTCCCGTCAGTTCACCAGGAGAAAAGCCGAAGAGATCCTCGAAACTGCGGTTGCAGGCGAGAATGACGCCTTGGGCAATACAGGCCAAACCGATGCTTGCCTGCTCAAAGACCAGCTGAGTCAGTTGCAAGTGGCGATCCCGCGTCTCAGAAATTCCGGAATCAGCGTTCGCAAGAATGTCATCTTGATCTGCTGATGGCGGTGCGGGGATGCGTGAGTCTTTCATCGCGTATCGGTTCCAGCCGAGGGAAATGGACTTTGTGAGTGTTGGCTGGAATGTTTGAGTATGCTGTTTCTGCGGGGTTCCCTACCCTCTTCGCGAAATGAAAAACGGGGGCGCCTTAGAGCTGAGCCTGAGGCAAGCGCTGTCGAGAGGACAGCGTCGGTTCAGCGTTGGCTCAGGCAGGCGACGTAGAGCATCGGCCAGTGTTTCGGCCAATCGGCGAGCGGTTCGCGCACGAAGCCACTCTTCGCGTATTGCTGCCAGCGTCCGTTGGCATAGCACAACAGCAGGTTCGCCATGGCGCCGAAATCGGCGTTGGCGGCGAGCTGCTCCTGCGTTGCGGCGACACGCAGAGCCTGTTTGAGTGCTGCTTCGACACGATCGAGAAGCTGGTTGATCCGGGCTTGCAGGCGTTCGTTTTCGTTGATGAGCGCGTCACCGATGAGGACGCGGGTCATGCCGCGGTTGCGTTGGGCAAAACGCAAAAGCAAGGCAACGATGTGTTCAACCTGTTGCAGCCCTTGCTGTTCTTCGGCGGCAATCTGGTTGATGACGGTGAACAAGCTGGTCTCAATGAATTCAATGAGACCGTCGAACATCTGCGCCTTGCTGGCGAAGTGTCGGTAGAGCGCGGCTTCGGAGCATTGCAGTCGGGCGGCGAGGGCGGCCGTGGTGATTTTTTCGCCCTTCGGGTTTTCCAGCATTTCAGCTAGCGACTGCAGGATTTGGAGTTTGCGTTCGCCCGGTTTGGCCATGATGTGCTCCCTGATTTTGTTGTTTGCGATTATAGCCGGGCAAGTCGCCGCGGCAAGTCCAGAATGGAGCGGATGCGCACGTCTACATAAGGTGGCTGGCGAGTGTTGGCACTTACCCACACGGTGGTCATCCCCAGACGTTTTGCGGTTTTGAGATTGGCAAGGGTGTCTTCGACCAGGATGCAACGTCGGCCGTCGAGATTTTCGGCACGCAAAAGATTGCGAAAGCCAGCCGCCGAGGGCTTGGGTCGGAAACGGAGGCGTTCGACGGAATAGATTGCGTCGAAAAAACCGGCGATACCGGTCAGCCCGAGAATAGCCGTGGTGTAATGCCGCGGCGCGTTTGAGAAAACGATTTTGCGTCCCGGCAAGCGCTTAAGCATGGCTTTTAGGCCCGATTCGAAGACGACCATGCGTTTGAGATCGGGGAATTGGTGCGTATGCCAGAGGAAATGATGCGGGTCAGTGCCGTGGTGACGCATCAGGCCGAGCAGGGTGGCCCCGTAGCGTTGCCAGTAGCCTTGCCGGATGCGTGAGGCCTCCTCTTCCTCGACGCCGAGAAGCTCGCCGATGTAGGCGGTCATGGCGCGGTTGATGTGCGGAAAGATGTGCGGGTTGGCGTCGTGCAGCGTGTTGTCGAGGTCGAACAGCCAGACTTTCTCGCCCCCCGCGTTTCCTGACATCAGTGGCTCTTGATCATCGTGCCGACCCCGTGATCGGTCAGGATTTCCAGCAGCAGCGCGTGTTCGACACGACCGTCGATGATGTGCACGCTTTTCACGCCGTTACGTGCCGCATCGAGCGCCGAGCCGATCTTCGGCAGCATACCGCCGGATAAGGTGCCGTCCTCGACCATCTCATCGATCTGTTTCGGGGTGATGCCGGTAATCAGGTTGCCGGCCTGGTCGAGTACGCCTGGCGTGTTGGTCAGCAGCACCAGTTTTTCAGCCTTGAGGACTTCGGCGATCTTGCCGGCGACGACGTCGGCGTTGATGTTGTAGGTCTCCCCTTCCTTGCCAACACCGATTGGCGCGATGACCGGGATGAAGGCGCCGGCTTCGAGGTGTCCGATCAGCGAGGGATCGATCTGGACGATATCGCCGACTTGTCCGACGTCGATCAGGTCGCCGGCGTTGTCCTTGTTGGACAGCATCAGTTTTTTGGCGCGGATGAAGTTGCCATCCTTGCCGGTGAGGCCGACAGCCTTGCCGCCTGCCTGGTTGATCAGGTTAACCACATCCTTATTGACCTGGCCGCCAAGAACCATTTCGACGATCTCCATCGTCTCGGCGTCGGTGACGCGCATGCCCTGGATGAATTCCCCTTTCTTGCCGACGCGCGTCAGCAGGGTTTCAATTTGTGGGCCGCCGCCGTGAACGACGACGACGTTCATGCCGACGAGCTTGAGTAACACCACGTCGCGGGCGAAGCAGCGCTTGAGGTTCTCGTCAGTCATGGCGTTGCCGCCGTATTTGACGACGATGGTTTTGCCGTGAAAGCGTTGAATGTAGGGAAGCGCTTCGGCAAGAATGGCGGCTTCTTCGTTGGGCGTAATCGAGCGTTCGGTCATGGTGTGAATTCCTCCTGAGACCGGCGGATTTTACTCGGCGTGCCGGTAAATAAAAAGGCCGGGAACGCCTCCTTCGGCGAGTCTTCCGGCCCGGATGTCCGTAACGCGATGGGGGTTACGAGATGTTCAGTCGTTTGCTTGTGCTTGCCGCTTTTTTCGGCAACGTCAGTTCAAGGACCCCATTGTCGAATTTTGCGGTCGCCTGGGCATCGTCGATGTCCTGTGCCAACTGGAAAGAGCGCGATACCTGGCCGAAATAACGCTCGGAGCGCAGGACGCGGTCACCTTCCTTGACCTCTTTCTCCTGTTTGACTTCGGCGCTGATCGAAACCTGATTACCTTCGACATGGACGTGGATATCTTCTTTTTTCACGCCCGGGAGTTCGGCGTGAACGAGGAAAGTTTTTTCCTGCTCAGTGACGTCCATCTTGATGGATGGCGTGGCGGTTGGCATGTTCATGTCGACCGGGCGTACGAAAAAGCCGCGGAACAAATCGTCAAACGGGTCGTTGCGAGTCATCAGCTTGCTCATGATTACCTCCATAAAGGGGTGAATGGATGCTGTATGACTAAAATATAGGGGGTTGTCCGTCAATTTCAAGAAGTCGCGACGGAATGATTCGGGGGTCAGTTATGCCGGTGGGCAGTTTTCCTGGAGAGGCCCCGGCGGTGGGCAGTTTGGAGCCGTTCCGGTGGCCAGGTAATTTTCACAGCGCTGGATGTATTCCTGCGTGCTTTTGGGCATCGGTGTGCGGGCGCGCGTGATATCCAGAATCAGCTCGTGACCGTTGCGGATGAGTTGTTGCCCATCGGAGATGTGGTGGTGTACCGGAGTCGTTGTTATCGGAGGGGAGGGGGGGGGCGGAACAAAATGAACGAGGCGTTCGCCAGCCGTAACCAGGGTCGCCCAGACGTCGAAAATGCTGGGGTCCGTGCGCAAGGTTTCGGTCTTGACCTTGGCGGCCCTGGCGAAGTCGCGAATCAGGGGTTCCAGAGCGGAAAAGGCCGGAATTCGCGTGAAGATATCAATCATGACTTGGGCGATGCGGTCGATGTCGCGCATCGTTTGACCAATTTTGATGTAACGGCTTTCGTAGAAATCCTCGACAGGAATCGAGAAGGCGCGGAAAGGCTCGCCCCAGAGCTCGTCGATACCTTCGTCACCATTGCGGTGCAGAACGAAGCGGCCCAGTTCCATGGCGTCAAGGAGGCATTTACCGCATTCGCGCATGAGGGCATCACTGCTGCTGATTTCGATGCCGTCGGCTTGTAGTTCGACAAGTTTGCGGAAAATATCGGTGGCGCGGTTAAACATCGCGCCCGCCAGCATGGCCGCTTTGACCCGGCGCATGGCCGGATCGGGTTCGCTTTCGTAACTGCGACGAGCTTCAGCCAAGCGGGTGCCGGGAATATTCAGGCCATGCTCGGTATGGTTGAACAACCGGCGGGTCAATGCTTCGATCAACCGTTTTTTGGCTTCGAGCGAATTGACGGGAGCCGGATAAGTCTTGATCCAGTAACCGTCGTAAAAGACTCTTTCCTGGCCGTTGAATTCACGACGTGTGCCTTCCGAAGGTGTCGGATCGACGGGCTTGCGGAATATCAATGGATATTCTTTGGACATTCTGGCTCTTGCGGTGGTTGGAGGGGCAGTCGATCAGTGGGATTCTGGCGCGACGTATTGTAGGATAATCGCCTCCAATCGGTAAATATTTGAATAACGGAAGGAATGCCGGATGGTTGGGAGCAAAGGATGCGAGCTCGGAAAGCTGACGCTTGCGGTCTGTCCAGCCTGCGGGCGGGGGGCGTTTCAAATGCGGGGCCGCTGCCGGTTTTTCTGAGCCGAGGGATAACGACAGTTGTTTTTGCCCGGCATGCCTGCAGAAGAAATTCAGCGTGCCGTCTTCTCCGGCAGCATGAGGATGGCGTCGCGATTGCTCCAGGAAAAACACTTTTCTGCAGCGGCTTGCCAAGGGAGCCAGATGTAGCCGAGATGTTCTTCCGGCGAAATGCGGACGGTTTGTTCCTTGTCGATTTCGAGCGAAAAGACATGTTCGGTATTGACGCTGACACCGGGGGCGTAACGGTCTCGCCATTCGGGGAAGATCTCGAAGGTGTTTGTTATTCTCCAGTCTTTCACAAATTCGGATGGGGCAATGATTCCGGTTTCTTCCCCGACTTCGCGTACGGCCGTTTCAAGTAGCGATTCACCCTCTTCCTGGCTGCCGGTGACCGATTGCCAGTAACCTGCATGCGTTGCGCGTTCAAGCAGGAGAACGTTCAGGTCCGGCGTATGGATGACGACGAGGACCGATACCGGACGTTTGAAGCGATTCATTAAGCGCAAGGGGGGGCTTCGCCGTTCGCTGGCAGGGCGTCGAAAACATAGAAGACGCGAAACGGGGTGCCGCGTTGTTGCCAAGCTTCTGCGGCGCTGGCAAGAATTTCGTTAAATACGGCAAAGCTGGTCGGATTCGCGCTCAGTCGTTCGCTTCCGGAAATCGTGATCACATAACCGGAGGCTGGGTGCCAGGACAAGTCGGTCAGGCAATCGTAGAGTGCGTCGAGGTTATTGCCAAACCAGTCCGGAAAGTTCAGGTCGCGTTTCAAGGCCTTGATGAGGCCTGGGACATTGGTCACTCGCTGTAGGTCAACGCTGAAGAAACCGAGACCGAGTTCTTCGCTTGCTTTTTTTAGTGCCTGCAGGTCCATGCGGGCAATCATGTGGATGCATGGTTGTCCTGAGGCGGGCGGTTGTGCCGATGGTGAGGTGTTTGGGGCGTGTCGGGTCATGGTTCGCGGATTCGTTGGAAACTGCGGTAGTGGTCCCCAGTGTAATAGAACTCGGTCGGTTCGCTCGCCGGTTTGCCGCCGGCGACAATGCGGCGTGGCCCGCGGTCGCGTCGCCCCGGTGTGGGGACGGTGTATTCCTTATAGTATCCGCGTGCGTTGATCGGTAAACGTTTCTCGTAATTCCCAAAGGTGCTGCCGTCTTTGTGCGGATAGGGGAAGGGGCCGCCCTGTTTGATCAGCCGCAATGTTTGCCGGGCCTCGACCGGGAGTTCGGCAAGCGTAACCCATGGGGGCGCTTCATGCTGACGGGACTCGCGCGCCAGCGCCGCGTTGCTGCCGCACAGTCCCGCCAGGGCCAGCAACAGCCACAGGCGGAAATGGGCGGCGATGCCGTGCATGGAAATCAGGATTTGCCGATTTCGACCGGCGTTTCAACCTTTTGGCGCAAGCGGATGTGCAGTTCGCGCAGTTGTTTTTCGTCAACTTCGCTTGGCGCACTGGTCAGCAGGCATTGCGCACGCTGGGTTTTCGGGAAGGCGATGACATCGCGGATCGATTCGGCGCCGGTCATCATGGTGACGATCCGGTCGAGGCCGAAGGCGATCCCCCCGTGCGGTGGCGCGCCATATTTGAGGGCGTCGAGCAGGAAGCCAAACTTGATCTGGGCTTCCTCTTCACCGATGCCGAGCGCCTTGAAGACTTGTTCCTGAACGTCGGCGCGATGAATACGCACCGAGCCGCCACCGAGCTCCCAACCGTTGACGGCGAGGTCGTAGGCTTTGGCCAGACATTTGCCGGGATCGGTGGAGAGCAATCCGAGGTGTTCGTCCTTCGGGCTGGTGAAGGGGTGATGGCAGGCGACCCAGCGTTTGGCCTCCTCGTCGTAGTCGAACATCGGGAAGTCCACGACCCACAGCGGTTCCCAAGCCTTGCCGTTGACGTGGCCTTTTTCATGGCCGATCTTGATGCGCAGTGCCCCCAAGGCGTCGTTGACGATCTTGGCTTTGTCGGCACCAAAGAAGATCAGGTCGCCGGATTGTGCGCCGGTGCGCTCGACGATGGCTTTCAGCGCGGCTTCGTGCAGGTTTTTGACGATCGGAGACTGCAGGCCGGTCTCGTTGAGCTGGCTGGCATCATTGACCTTGATATACGCCAGTCCCTTGGCGCCGTAGATGCCAACGAACTGGGTGTAGGCGTCGATTTCGCCGCGGCTCAATGCCGCGCCGCCAGGAATGCGCAATGCCGCGACGCGTCCGTTCTCGCTGTTGGCGACGCCGGCGAAGACCTTGAAGGGAACATCTTTCACCGCGTCGGTAATGTCCACGAGTTCCAGCGTGACGCGCAGGTCGGGCTTGTCCGAGCCGAAACGCTGCATGGCTTCGGCGTAGCTCATGCGCGGGAAGGGGTTCGGCAACTCTACGCCGATCGCGTCCTTGAACACGTAACGGACCAAATCTTCCATGATGCTGGTGATTTCGGTTTCGTTCAGGAAAGACGTCTCGATATCGACCTGGGTGAATTCCGGCTGGCGGTCGGCGCGTAAATCCTCGTCACGGAAACACTTGGTGATCTGGTAGTAGCGGTCGAAGCCGGCCACCATCAGCAGTTGCTTGAACAACTGTGGCGATTGCGGCAGCGCAAAGAATTGGCCAGCATTGACGCGCGACGGCACCAGGTAGTCGCGGGCTCCCTCCGGGGTGCTCTTGGTCAGCATCGGCGTTTCGATATCGATGAAGCCAGCGTCGTCCAGATAGCGGCGGAAGGCGCGCGCCGTCTTGTAACGCAATTGCAGGTTTTTCTGCATTTGCGGGCGACGCAGGTCAATGACCCGATGCAGCAGGCGGACGTTTTCCGAAAGGTGCTCGTCGTCGAGTTGGAACGGTGGCGTTACCGACGGGTTGAGTACTTCGATTTCGTGGCACAGGATCTCGACTTCCCCGCTTGGCATGTTGGGGTTGATCGTACCTTCCGGGCGGGCGCGCACCTTGCCGGTGATCCGCAGGCAAAACTCGTTACGGACCGATTCGGCTATCTTGAACATGTCGGGGCGATCCGGATCGCAGACGATCTGGGCCAAGCCGTCGCGATCGCGCAGGTCGATGAAAATGACGCCGCCGTGATCGCGCCGGCGGTGCGCCCAGCCGCAGAGGGTGACTTCCTGGCCGATCGTTTGAGAATTCAGTTGTCCGCAATAATGAGTACGCATGCTGTTTCCGGAATTACGAGTTTGAGTTGTTGGACGGGACGGAGGCCGGTTTTAACCGCGTAGGCGGGGCGACGACACCCATCGAGATGATGTATTTGAGTGCTTCGTCGACGTTCATTTCGAGTTCGATGACGTCGTTTCTGGGCAGCATCAGGAAAAAGCCCGAAGTCGGGTTGGGCGTTGTTGGAACATATACGCTGACGTAATCATCGGCAAGATGATTGCCGACGTCCCCGCCGGGTTTGCCGGTCAGGAAAGCAATGGTCCACGATCCTTTGCGCGGGTATTCGATGAGCAGGGCTTTGCGGAAGGCGTTGCCGGATGAAGAGAAAAGCGTGTCAGAGACTTGCTTGACGCTGTTATAGATCGAATTGACGACCGGAATTTTGGCGAGAAGGATTTCCCACCAGCGGACCAGGCGTTCTCCGATGAAATTGGTCGCAAACAGTCCCGTGCCCAGTATGATGATCAAAGCGACGAGGATGCCAGCGCCCGGGATGTCGAAGCCGACGAGATTCTGGGGGTGGAACGCTTTCGGCAACAGGCGCAGGGAGTTGTCGGCGATGCCGGCAATGACCATCAGTACCCAGGCGGTAATCGCCAAGGGTAACCAGATCAGTAGCCCGGTAATGAAATAGCGCTTGATCAATTGCTTGCGCAGGCTTCTGCTCCGGGGCAGCCCTTGCAGGCCGGAGCATCGTCGGTTTTCGGTGGAGCGGCCGGCGCTTTGGCGCTGCCCTTGAAATCGGTGGCGTACCAGCCGCTTCCTTTTAACTGGAAGCCGGCGGCGGTGATTTGTTTTGCATAGCTTTCCCGGCCGCACTCCGGACAAGTGCTCAATACCGGGTCGCTGAGTTTTTGCAGATGATCTTTCTCGAATCCGCAAGAAGTGCAACGATAGGCATAGATCGGCATGGCTGACCTTCGAAAATCAAAGTGACGGATTATACCCGAAGCCACTGGGCGTTCGTGTATTGTTTCGCTCCGGATATAGGGGCAAATCCCCTGTTTTCAAGTAATTACATCAGGTGCAGATAGGTCTGCGTCAGCGGTTTGCCCCAGAAAAGGGCAAGAATCCCGGCGCCGGCAAGGTAGGGACCGAACGGGATTGGCACTTGCCGGCCGTGTTTGGCGAAGACGATCAGGGTAATGCCGACCACGGCACCGACCAGCGATGAAAGCAATATCGTCATCGGCAGAATCTGCCAGCCGAGCCAGGCGCCGAGGGCTGCAAGCAGCTTGAAGTCGCCATAGCCCATGCCTTCTTTGCCGGTGATCAGCTTGAAGGCCCAATAGACCGACCACAACGAAAGGTAGCCGGCCATGGCGCCGATGACCGCCGACTCCAGCGAAGTATAGATCCCGAACAGGTTGAGAAGCAGGCCGGCCCAGAGCAGTGGCAGGGTGATCGAGTCTGGCAGCAGTTGGGTATCGAAGTCGATGAACGTCAGAGCGATCAAGGCCCAGATCAGCAGCAAGGCGCCGGCGGCGGCCCACCCCGGGCCAAAGTGAAAAGCAGCGAAGGCACAGAGCAAGCTGCTGACGGCCTCAACGATCGGGTAACGGGGCGAAATCGGGGTGTGACAATTGGAGCATTTTCCACGCAACATCAACCAACTGATGACGGGGATATTTTCGAGAGCGCTGATCGGGTGATCGCAGGATGGGCAGCGCGAGCGCGGTCTGATCAGGGAAAGGGGCGCCTGTTCCGGCGCGGTTTCGCCGCGCAGGTCGGCGCACTGGGCATGCCAGTCGTGCTCCATGATAATCGGCAGTCGATGGATGACGACGTTGAGGAAGCTGCCGACGAGCAGGCCGAGAACGCCACAAGCCATCGTGAACAGGGGGGGGGCGAGAAAGATCGATAACATTTCCAATGGCATCAGACCACGGCGCCCAGCTTGAAGATTGGCAGGTACATAGCGATGACCATGCCACCGATCAGCGTACCCAGCACGACCATGATGATCGGTTCCATCAGGCTGGAAAGTGCGTCAACGGCATCGTCGACTTCTTGCTCAAAGAAATCGGCGACTTTGCCCAACATGGCGTCGAGTGCGCCGGATTCCTCGCCAATGGCGACCATCTGGTTCACCATGTTGGGAAAGAGCTGACTGTTTTGCATGGCATTGGTCAGGCTGGTGCCGGTGCTGACTTCGCTCTGAATCTGTTTCGTGCCGAGCTTGTACACGTTGTTGCCGGCAGCGCCGCCGACCGAGTCAAGCGACTCGACCAACGGTACGCCCGCGGCGAACATGGTCGACAGCGTGCGTGTCCAGCGGGCGATGACCGCTTTGCGGATAATCGGGCCGAATACCGGCAGGCGCAGGAAGATTCGGTCGAGGGCGTACTGCATTTTTTCCGAACGCTTCCACGTGTAGAAAAACGCATATATCCCGCCGAAGATGCTGCCGAAGATGAGCCACCAGTACTCGACGAAATAATCAGAAATCGCCATGACGAAGAGCGTTGGCGCTGGCAGGTCGGCACCGAAGCTCGTGAATACCTGCTTGAAGGCCGGGATGACGAAAATCATGATCACCGCCGTGATGATGAAAGCGACAACGATCACGGCGATTGGATAGAACATCGCCGATTTGATCTTCGATTTGATGGCGATCATTTTTTCCTTGTAGGTCGCCAGCCGGTCGAGCAAAGTTTCCAGAATGCCAGCCTGTTCGCCAGCAGCAATCAGGTTGCAGTAGAGCTGGTCGAAGTGCAGCGGAAACTTACGGAAAGCTTGTGACAGCGAACTACCAGTTTCGACGTCGGTTTTGATGTCCAGCAGGAGTTTGCCGACAGCCGGGTTTTCGTGGCCACGACCGACGATGTCAAAGGTTTGCAGCAGCGGTACGCCGGATTTCATCATTGTGGCCAGTTGGCGCGTAAACAAGGCGACGTCCTTTTCTGTGACCTTGCTGCCACCTCGAAAGCTTTGTTTACTGATTTTCGTAACAAGGATGCCCTGGCGGCGTAAGGTGGCATTAACAACGGCTTCACTCGTGGCCCGTTGTTCGCCTCGGACGGTCTTTCCGGCTTTGTTTTTCCCGGTCCAGATAAAAGTGAATTCCTTGACATCCTGTGTGCGCTTTGCCGTCTTTGTCACCGTCGCCATGTTATTCCTCGAATCTATACGTTGGTGCTGCCAAGTACCTCATCGAGCGAGGTCAGCCCTTGTTTCACTTTCAACAGGCCGGATTGACGCAAGTCCTTTACGCCTTCTTTCTGGGCTTGATGGGCGATATCCAGCTCGGTGCCGTTGGCCATGATAATACGTTGTATCGTTTCGGAAACCGGCATGACCTGATACAGCCCGACTCGTCCTTTGTAGCCGGAGCCTTTGCAGCGCTCGCATCCTGTCGGGCCATAAAGCGTCCAGCTGCCATCGAGATCTTGTTCGCTGAAGCCGGCGTTGAGCAGTGTCTCGATCGGTGCATCAATCGGCCGCTTGCAAGTGCAGAGGCGGCGAACGAGACGTTGTGCGGTGATGAGCAGAATGCTGGAGGCGATGTTGAAGGTCGGGATGCCCATGTTCATCAGCCGGGTTAAGGTCGAGGGGGCATCGTTGGTGTGCAGTGTCGATAGCACCATGTGCCCGGTCTGGGCGGCTTTGATCGAGATTTCTGCCGTTTCCAGATCGCGGATTTCGCCGACCATGATGATGTCCGGGTCCTGGCGCAGGAAGGCCTTTAGCGTGATGGGAAAGGTCAGACCCTGTCGTTCGTCAATGTTGACCTGGTTGATGCCCGGCAAGGGAATTTCGGCCGGGTCTTCGGCCGTTGAAATGTTGATGCCGGGTTTGTTCAGGATGTTCAGGCAGGTGTAGAGCGATACGGTTTTTCCGGATCCGGTTGGTCCGGTGACGAGAACCATACCGTAGGGACGCTGGATCGCATCCAAAAGCAGTTTTTGCTGTTCTGGTTCGTATCCGAGAATTTCGATGCCCAGCGAGGCGCTGGTCGGGTCAAGAATACGCAGAACAATTTTTTCCCCGTACATCGTTGGCAAGGTGCTGACGCGAAAATCGATGGCCCGACTTTTGGAGAGGACCAGTTTCATGCGCCCGTCTTGCGGTACACGCTTTTCGGCAATGTTCAGGCGGGAGATGACCTTGATGCGAGAGGCGATTTTTTCTTTGATGACCAGTGGCGGCGAGGCGACTTCGCGCAGGATGCCGTCGGTACGGAAGCGGATGCGATAGCTTTTCTCGTAAGGTTCGAAGTGAATGTCGGAGGCGCCTTCGTTGATGGCATCAAGTAACATCTTCTGGATAAATTTAACGACCGGTGCGTCGTCGACATCGACACCAGCCGCTTCGTCGGCTTGCTGTATCGTCTCTTCATCCGTGAATTCGAGATTGATGTCTTCGCCGGCCAAGGACTTGAGCGTTTCTTCGGCCGACTCGGAAAGCTTGGTCACAAGAGGAGTGATCTGGCTTTCGTCGACAATCACCGGGTCGACCGCCATCCCGGTCTGGAAGCGTATTTCGTCCAGAGCGCGCAGGTTGGTTGGGTCGGCAATCGCAACCGAGAGACGGTTGCCTCGTTTATGCAGCGGGATGACGCGGTGAGTGGCGATTAGTTTGCGGTCAATCGCCGATTTCTGGATGTGACCATCGTCAAATGCGTTCAAGTCGAGCAGCGGGTAACCGAAGGTGTCTGCCGCAAAACGCGCGATTTCGCCGGTCGTGGCTTTTTTAGCGCCGACCAGTTGTTCAATGAACGTTGTATTGGAGGCGGCCGCTTGCGTTAACAATAACTCCGCTTCGGACTCCTTGATCCGTCCGGCTTGCACAAACGCTCGCGCGAGGCCGCTCAGCGTAGATTGTTGTGGGTTGGCTGCCATAAATGTCGCTGAAGGACGCATTGGTGCGTCAATAATCCATCCCTGTCATCACTTTACAGGTTATGTCACTTTGATGATGCATTGAGAAGCGCGATTTGTAAAGCCAAGCCACGAATGGAGAGGCGGCTAAAAGTATGACGCACAAGTGGTTTTTGACAGGATTAGAAGCGGCCAAGCAAAACTTCCAATACGAATCGACTGCCGATATAAGCCAGAAGAAGGGAGAGAAAGCCAGCCAGTGTCCAGCGCAATGCGATTCGTCCTCGCCAACCATAGATGCGACGCCCGGCGAGGAGTGCCGCGAAGATTAACCACGAAGCAAAGGCGAACACGGTCTTGTGGTCGAAGACAAAGGCTTTTCCAAAAATCATTTCGGAAAACAAGAGGCCGCTTCCCAGTGTCAGGGTCAGCAAGACAAAGCCGATAAGGATCATTTGGAAGAGCAAGGTTTCCATCGTCAGAATCGGGGGGAGGCAGACGAGTGGTTTGTTCAATTCCCGGTGATGGAGCTTGCGTTCGACAAAGCTCATAAAAACGGCGTGTAGGGCGGACAGGGTGAACAAGCTGTAGGCCAACATGGCCGCGATAAAGTGAAGCTTGAACGCCCAAGCATCGGGATGGGTGACGACATAGACCTGCGGAAAGACAGCGGGGAGAATGGCGCAAAGTGAAGCCAGTGGCAGGACCAGCGGTTGAAGACCATCCATACGTGAGCGAAAGCTTTCCAGCCAGTAGATGAGGACGGCCAACCCGCACATCATCGACAAGGCGTAACTGAAGGAGAAGTGCATGTCGGCGGCGCCGAAAATGCCGGCCTGGAGACCAATGGCCTGGGTCGCGAGGGCCAGGAATATGGCAATGCGTTCCCAGGCTTGCATGGGTAAAGAGGCAAGGGAATGATCTGATTTGCGCCAGCGCGTATTCCAGAAATGCCAGCCCAAGACCGCATAGAGCAGAGAGGAGGCAATGGCTGGCAGAAGGTGAAGTAGAATATCCCGCATTTATTAAGTCTACACCAAGCTGGAATTCAAATGCTCGACAACCTGTCCCAGCGCCTTGCGCGCGTCATGAAGACTCTGCGCGGAGAAGCGCGACTGACCGAAGAAAATATTGCCGATGCGCTGCGCGAGGTTCGTCTTGCCTTGCTTGAGGCTGACGTGGCCTTGCCTGCCGTCAAGGCGTTTATCGCTTCTGTCAAGGAAAAAGCGGTTGGCGAGGAAGTGATTGGCTCATTGAGTCCTGGGCAGGCGTTGATCGGCGTCGTTCACCGGGAGTTGACTCACCTGATGGGGGAGGCGCATACCGGCCTGAATCTGGCAACACAGCCACCGGCGATCGTGCTCATGGCCGGTTTGCAAGGGGCGGGCAAAACGACCACCGTGGGCAAATTGGCGAAGTTGTTGCGGGAAACGCAAAAGAAAAAAGTGCTGGTGGTTTCCTGCGACGTTTATCGACCGGCGGCCATTGAGCAGTTGAAGACCGTTGCCGCGCAGGCTGGGGTCGATTTCTTCCCGTCGACGGGGAGCGACAAACCGGTCGACATCGCGCGCAACGCGGTGGATTGGGCAAAACGTCATTACCACGACGTTTTGCTCGTCGATACCGCAGGACGTTTGTCGATCGATGCTGCGATGATGAAAGAAATCGGCGAGATTCATGGGGCGATTTCCCCCATTGAAACTTTGTTTGTTGTCGATGCGATGCTCGGCCAGGATGCGATCAATACGGCCAAGGCGTTTTCCGAAGCTTTGCCGCTGACCGGTGTCATTTTGACCAAGCTCGACGGCGATTCGCGTGGCGGCGCGGCGCTTTCTGTTCGGCATGTGACGGGGCGTCCGATCAAATATGCCGGGGTTGGCGAGAAATTGTCCGGTCTGGAGGCCTTTCACCCGGAGCGTATGGCTTCCCGCATTTTGGGCATGGGGGATGTACTTTCCCTGATCGAGGATGTCAAAAAAGGCGTTGATGAGCAAAAGGCTGTTGAAATCGCCAAGAAACTGAAATCCGGGAAGGGGTTCGATCTCAACGACTTCAAGGATCAGATCGTTCAGATGCGCAAGATGGGCGGCATTTCGTCGATGATGGACAAGTTGCCGGCGCAATTTGCACAAGCGGCCAGCCAAATGCCGACCGGAGGCGAAGACAAGATGATTGCTCGCATCGAAGGCATCATCAATTCGATGACGCCAATCGAGCGCAGCAAACCCGAATTGCTAAAGGCCTCTCGTAAGCGGCGTATCGCTATGGGGGCGGGAGTTCAGGTGCAGGAGGTTAATCGCCTCCTCAAGCAGTTCGAGCAATCGCAGAAGATGATGAAGCAGTTTTCCAAAGGCGGTATGGCGAAACTGATGCGGGGTATGAAGGGAATGTTGCCGGGAATGCACTGATCGGAGGTCAGCGCGAGACTACGTGGCGTTTTGAATACGACCAGTTTTTTTGCCAGGCGGCCCGGACGAGGTTTGGGTATTCGGCTTGGCCAAGGCTGCCGTTATAGCGGCCGAGTGCCCGGAAAAGATCGCCTTTTTCGATGTCAAGATAATGGCGGAGGATGGTGCAGCCGTAGCGCAGGTTTGTACGTAGGTGGAACAAATTGTCACCCTTGCGGCCGATGACGTCGATCCAGAAGGGCATGACTTGCATGAATCCGCGTGCGCTGGCCGCGGAAACGGCATACTTCTTGAAACCGCTTTCGACCTGGATCAGGCCGAGAACGAGTTGCGGATCAAGTCCGGCGCGCGTTGCTTCGTAGTGCACCGCGCGCAGGAATTCAAGGCGGTTTTTCCGGTCAGGAATTTTTTTGTCCAGGCGGGCCGACATCTCCGTCAGCCAGTCGATGGCCTCCATTGAGTTCTGAAACGAGCTTTTTGGCGGTGCTTGGTCGGAAATGGATCGGGAAAGCGCCGCTTGGACGCTGGCCGACAGCGGTTCGTGTTTTTGCGCACCAGCGTGGGCGGAAACAGAATACGCTACGGCCAGCAGAAAGATCAGGCGTCGCACAGCCTTGCTTTCAGGAATGACTCGATTTCGTCCAGAGGGATCATCTGCGCATCGGCGTCGGTTCGGCCTTTGTATTCGAGTTTGCCTTCGGCGAGTCCACGCTCGCCGACGACGACGCGATGCGGGATCCCGATGAGTTCCATGTCGGCGAACATGACGCCGGGCCTCTCGTTGCGGTCGTCGAGCAAAACGTCAAAGCCGGCAGCCTGGAGGTCGGCGTGAAGCTGGTCGGCGGCATTCCTGACCGCTTCGCTTTTTGCGTATCCCATAGGGACGATGCAAATTTCAAACGGTGCAATGGCTTTGGGGAAGATGATGCCCTTCTCGTCGTGTCCTTGTTCGATGGCCGCGCCGACGATCCGTGAGACACCAATGCCATAGCAGCCCATTTCCATGATCCGGCTTTGGCTGTTTTCGTCGAGGAAGCTGCACTTGAGCGCTTCGGCGTATTTTGTCCGGAGCTGGAAAATATGGCCGACTTCGATGCCGCGGCACAGTTCCAGCTTGCCCTTGCCGTCGGGCGATGGGTCGCCGGCGACGACATTGCGCAGGTCTGCGATATTCTCTGGTCCGGAGAGATCGCGCCCGAAATTGACGCCGGTCAGGTGGAACCCGGCTTCGTTGGCGCCACAGACGAAGTCGTGCATGACGGCAACGCTGCGGTCCGTAAAGACTGCGAAGCCGGTTCGGCCAACAGGTCCGATGTATCCCGGCTTGCAGCCCAGCGTGGCAACGATTTCCTCGTCACGGGCAAAACGGAATTCGCCGACCACTTTCTGCGCCTTGATTTCGTTTAGGTCATGATCGCCGCGGAGCAGGATCAGGGCAAAGCGCCCCGGATTTTCCTCGGGCAGGTCGCGGACGATGGCGATCGCCTTGACCATCTTTTCAACCGGAATGCCGAGAAAGGCCGCGACATCGTCGCATTTGGTCTTGCCGGGCGTGGAAACCTTTTCCATGGCAGCTGAGCCTGGTGTGGACGAAGTCGCGGGGGCGACGGCCTCGGCCAATTCGACGTTGGCCGCGTAGTCGGAGTCCGGGCAGTAGGCCAGCGCATCTTCGCCGGAATCGGCGAGGACGTGGAACTCGTGCGAACCGGTGCCGCCGATCGAGCCGGTGTCGGCGGCGACGGCGCGGAATTTTAAGCCGAGGCGCGTGAAGATGCGCGAATAGGTGTCGAACATGTTGCGGTATTCGCGTTGCAAGTCCTCAAAATCACAATGGAACGAATAGCCGTCCTTCATCAGGAATTCTCGTCCTCGCATGACGCCGAAGCGCGGCCGGATTTCGTCGCGGAATTTCATCTGCACCTGATAAAAATGCAGCGGAAGTTGCCGGTAACTTTTAACTTCCTTGCGCACGACGTCGGTGATGACCTCTTCGTGGGTCGGGCCGATGACGAAATCGCGTTGATGTCGGTCCTTGAAGCGCAGCAACTCCGGGCCGTATTTTTCCCAACGGCCAGATTCTTCCCAGAGTTCCGCCGGTTGGACGGCGGGCATCGACAATTCAATGGCGCCGGCGCGGTTCATTTCCTCTCGGATAATGTTCTCTACTTTCCGGAGAACGCGAAGCCCAATCGGCATCCATGTATAGATTCCGCCTGCCAGGCGTTTGATCATGCCGGATCTCAGCATCAATTTATGGCTGACGATTTCCGCGTCGGACGGCGCTTCTTTGAGCGTCGAGATGAAAAATTGCGAAGTGCGCATGGGTTTCGTTGTCGATGAGAAAAGAAAGATTCTACAAGAGAGGTTGGCGACAGGCGAGGGCGATGATGTTCATTCTGGCGTGTTTGACTGCATTAAGCATGCCAAGCTTTCCAAGCTATTTGAAATGTGAAAGAATGTTCTGGACCAATCAATTTGCAGGTGTATTACATGCTTGACCGTGAAGGCTATCGCCCTAACGTAGGCATCATTTTGTGCAACGCTAAAAACGAAGTTTTTTGGGGTAAGCGCATACGCGAACATTCATGGCAGTTTCCCCAAGGAGGCATCAAGCGTGGGGAAACCCCGGAGCAAGCGATGTACCGGGAACTCTTCGAAGAGGTCGGTTTGCGTCCTGATCATGTCGCGATTCTTGGCAGGACCAAAGACTGGTTGCGTTATGACGTGCCGACACAATGGGTGAAACGCGAATGGCGTGGCAGCTATAAGGGGCAAAAACAAATCTGGTTTTTGCTTCGCATGCTTGGGCGTGACAATGACGTTTCCCTGCGTGCTTGTGAGCATCCTGAATTTGATGCTTGGCGCTGGAATCACTATTGGGTGTCACTTGATTCGGTCATCGAATTCAAGCGCAAGGTCTATGAGCAGGCGCTGAATGAGTTGGCGCGATTCCTGGATGCCGACAAGCGCAGGCATCGTCGTGCGTGCACAGATCAACCGACTTCGGTTGTGGCGAAACAGGACTAACATCAATGTTGCTCGTATCGTTTGTTGTTCCTGGGGGAATCGATGAGGGCGATTAAATTTGTCCTGTTGTCTGTCTTGTGGGGGGTGTTCTCATTTCCATTCCTTTCGGTCGCGGCCGAATTCGACGATGAGGAAGAGGCAAAACCTTGGAAAGAAGCGGAAGTCGGTTTGCCTGATTTTCCAAGTGATGAAAACCTGATTCCGTTTCAGGTGGGGGTGCGTTTCGATACGGGCTTTTTTATTGATGGAAATTCCGTGTCAGTTGGATCTGATGGCGTAATTCGTTTCACGCTGATTGTTCATAGTTCGGCCGGGGCGCGCAATATCAGCTATGAAGGGGTGCGCTGTGATACGGGGGAGCGGAGGTTTTACGCGGCAGGGCGCTTAGATAAAACTTGGGCCAAGGCGCGAGGCAAGCGGTGGATTAAAATCAATGGGGGCTCGAATAATCATTATGCAGAGCTGTATGCCAATTACTTTTGCACGGTTGGCGCTGCGACCCTCATGGACGCAGAAAGCGTGCGTGCTGTGTTGCGCAAAGGCGGAAATCCTCGAGAAAGCGGTCCTTAATATTCGTTTCGATGCGATAGCGGATGCTTTCCGATGATTGATTCTTTAATTCTCGGGGTGGACAAGGCTCTGCGTACGCTTTGCTCGACTCCACCTGCTTCACAAAGAGTGCCCGACAGTCCGGAGCCGGCTGTTGAATTAAATGTAAAAGAAAAGAATCTCGCCGCTGCTTTGATGCGTGTCAACCATGCGGGCGAAGTGTGTGCTCAGGCTCTTTATCAAGGGCAGGCCCTGACTTCTCGCAATGATCGAATCCGACTGGCGCTGGAGGGCGCATCGGACGAGGAATTCGAACATCTGGCTTGGACCGAGCGGCGGCTCGAAGAGTTGGGCGGCCATAAAAGCATTCTCAACCCGTTTTGGTATCTTGGAGCGTTTTCGCTCGGAGCTTTTGCGGGGGCCTTTGGGGATGGTTGGAGCCTAGGTTTTCTTGCTGAGACCGAACGTCAGGTCGAAGCGCATCTTGAGCGCCATTTGTTGGCGTTGCCCGTACGCGATTCGAAGTCCAGAGCCATCGTGGAAAAAATGAAGCTCGATGAGCGTTCGCATGCTGAAATGGCTGTTAGGCTTGGTGCGCGTGAATTGCCTCTTCCAGCAAAGCGCGCCATGTCAATTGCATCCCGATTCATGACCCGCGCGGCTTTCCTTGTCTGAAGTGCCAATAATCGGTCACGAAAACTTGTGGCTGGGTAAAAAATCTAGTAACTCGTGGTTTTGTTTCCTGTGGCGGGAAATGATTTGTGTCATGAGCGTTTCCACTTTCGAAAAATGCGGCTTGCAAGTCGTCAAAACATCAAATATGCGAATGCAAAATGAATTAGTGTTGATTTGCGCGTAAAAATTACGCATTGTTTAATCAAAAAGCAAAGAGTAGAAATGTTTCCTTTTTTTAAGGATGTAAAATTACGAAAATTAGTTGCCGCAAAATAAATTTCAGTGCTGCGGCGCACAAATTGTTGAATTTTGTTGCGGAAAGGCAGATAATTAACCCGCTTGTAAATGTGGTTCACGATTCGTCGTGTGCATTTGTCTCCTCCACCCTCCTCCTTTGGTGTGGATTTAACGCGGCTTTTATAGCCGCGTTTTTTTTGATTAAACTTCGATTGACAACCTGCTTGGGTATGAAGTAACATGCCCGGCTTTCCGTTATCAGGCATACAAGGACGGCGTTCCAAATGAAGACTTTCTCCGCCAAATCGCATGAAGTTAAGCGCGAGTGGCTTGTGGTTGATGCAACCGACAAGGTGCTCGGCCGCCTCGCCACTGAAATTGCTCGCCGTCTGCGCGGTAAGCATAAACCTGAATATACGCCTCACGTCGACACTGGCGATTTCATCGTCGTCACTAACGTGGAGAAGCTGCGTGTGACCGGAAACAAGGCTGAAGACAAGAAATACTATCGGCACACGGGGTATCCAGGCGGTATCTACGAAACGAGCTTTGCAAAGATGCAGCAGCGTTTTCCGGGCCGGGTGCTTGAGAAGGCCGTAAAAGGGATGTTGCCGAAAGGTCCGCTAGGCTACGCAATGCTGAAGAAGATGAAGTGCTATGCAGGAGATGCGCATCCGCATGCTGCACAGCAGCCGAAAATTCTGGAAATTTAAGAGAGCGTTATGGCTGAAAATTATTTTTATGGGACCGGCCGTCGTAAGAGCGCCGTGGCACGGGTCTTTATGAAGCGTGGCTCGGGAAGTATTGTCGTCAATGGTAAGCCTGTTGATGAATACTTTTCGCGTGTGACGGGTCGTATGATTGTTCGTCAGCCGCTGGAGTTGGTGGAACAGGCCTCCGGGTTTGATATTCTTGTCAACGTCTCTGGTGGTGGTGAGTCGGGTCAAGCCGGTGCGGTTCGTCACGGTATAACTCGAGCCTTGATCGAGTTTGATGCCGAATTGAAATCGGCGCTGTCAAAGGCTGGCTTCGTTACGCGCGATGCACGAGAGGTCGAACGTAAGAAGGTTGGCTTGCATAAGGCGCGTCGTCGCAAACAATTCTCGAAGCGTTAAGAATTTCGGGTTCATCTTCAAAAGCCGCCTTGTGCGGCTTTTGTGTTTTATAGCTGTGCACACTATTATCTTGGTTCTGTTGAGGAGCGTTGGATGATTAAGGTCGGTATCGTAGGTGGAACTGGGTACACCGGCGTCGAGTTGTTGAGGCTTTTGGCACAACATCCTGGCGTTGAAATCACGACAATTACTTCGCGTGGCGATGCTGGAACCAATGTTGCCAGTATGTTTCCGAGTTTGCGCGGAAGGGTCGATCTCGTATTTGTCGATCCTGCAAAAGCAAATCTGTCAGGGTGTGATGTGGTGTTTTTTGCTACCCCGAACGGGATTGCCATGCAGCAAGCGCCAGAGTTGCTCGAGGCTGGGGTCCGAGTCATCGATCTGGCGGCCGATTATCGGATTGCCGATGTCGCCGAATGGGAGAAATGGTACGGTATGGCGCATGCTTCACCAAGTTGGGTGGGGCGTGCTGTTTATGGCTTGCCCGAAGTGAATCGGGAAGCTATTCGGCAGGCGCGATTGGTTGCGAATCCCGGCTGTTACCCTACCGCCGTTCAGTTGGGCTTCATTCCACTACTTGAAGCTGGAGTGATAACGCTCTCTGGTTTGATAGCAGACGCCAAGTCTGGCGTTTCTGGGGCTGGCCGGAAAGCTGAGCTAACTTCCCTTTTTTCAGAAGCTTCAGACAATTTCAAAGCTTACGGGGTGCCCGGCCATCGTCATTTGCCGGAAATCCGCCAAGGCTTGTCCCGAGTCGCCGGCGGGACGGTCGGGTTGACCTTTGTTCCTCACCTGACACCTATGATTCGCGGTATTCATGCGACGCTCTATGCTCGAGTCGGTAAGGAAGTTGATTTCCAATCTCTTTATGAAGATAGATATCGCGGCGAGAGTTTTGTCGATGTCATGCCGCCAGGGTCGCATCCGGATACCCGCTCGGTCAGGTCGGCGAATACCTGCCGGATTGCAGTTCATCGGCCGCAGGGCGGTGATACTTTGGTCGTCCTCTCTGTAATTGACAATCTCGTCAAAGGGGCGGCAGGGCAGGCCGTCCAAAATATGAACATCATGTTCGGTTTTCGGGAGTCGGAAGGTTTATGGCAGGTCCCAGTGCTTCCATAAGGCTCAAACGCCTTCGCCAGCGCTTTGGGATCAGCGCCCCAAAGGTTGCAGTCAGAACTCATGTTGCCTGGTATTGGCGGGCGGCCGGGGTAATTGGGATCTTGTCGATTTCATTTGCCTTCTCGGCCTGGATTTACGATGCTGGGAAGCGAATTAGTAAGTATCAAGGCGATAACTCGGTACATGAGTTGCAGTCGTTGAGAAATTATGTCATGGAGCTTGATGCCGAGTTGACAAAGTTACGTGGTCTCGTCGGTTCGGGGGAGAGTAGGTTGCAGATTGAACGCGCCACTCAGCAGCAGCTTTCGCGCCAGGTTAAGCAACTGGAAAACGAGAATGCGGCATTAAAGCAAGATCTGGCATTTTTTGAAGGCTTGATGCCATCGGCCGAATTAGGCGGGGAGCCCGGATTGCGGGTGGATAAGCTGCTGATCGAGCAGGATGAGGAGTCAGGTGCTTACCGCTATCGGATGTTGGTGATCAATAGTGGGGGTCGGCAGGCGCGCGAAATCAAAGGGGCGTTGCAACTTCACCTGAAAGTGCAGGAGGCTGGCAAAGATGTTATGATCGTTCAGCCTTCCGGAGAGGAGGGTAATTCCCAGCGTTTCCATTTCGAAATCAAGCACTTTCTACGGCTTGAGGGTGTGTTTTCTGTGCCGACCGGTGCAGTTCTGAAAGCGGTCGAAGTGCGACTTTTGCAGGATGGTGTCGTACGAGCGGCGCAATCTGCGACCTTGTAGACGGAGGTTTTCATGTTCGGTAGCAAAAAGGGAAATGTTCCCCAAAGCAGCATTGATAGCCTGATTGGAGCCGGAACACGCATAGAGGGGGACATCACTTTTAGTGGAGGCTTGCGTGTTGATGGAGAGGTTCGCGGTAATATCAGTTGCACGAACGGCCTCGAAGGAACGCTGGTTATCAGTGAGAAGGCAAGTGTCGAAGGTGCGATTTCTGTCGGGCATGTCGTGATCAACGGCACTGTGATTGGTCCCGTAACAGCCGGTGAGTCTTTGGAACTCCTACCTTTGGCTCGTGTCACAGGAGATGTTGAGTACCATCAGATTGAAATGCAGCAGGGTGCTGTAATACAAGGGCGGATGGTGCATCAGGTCAGTGCCAGGAATGTAGAGCTTAAGTTGGCCTCGAGTAACTAAAGCAGTTGCTGGAGCAGCGGTAATCACAGGAAATAGAAGGAGAAGATATGAATTCAGCAGCTGAGCTGCCTATGCCGTTCGTTTTCACGGATAGTGCAGCAAACAAAGTCAGGGATTTGATTGATGAAGAAGGAAATCCGGATTTGAAGCTTCGTGTTTTTGTCACAGGAGGCGGGTGTTCCGGGTTCCAGTACGGATTTACTTTTGATGAAGTGGCAAATGAGGACGATACCGCACTGGAAAAGAACGGGGTTACTCTGCTGATCGATCCGATGAGTTATCAGTATCTTGTAGGCGCGGAAATCGACTATACCGAAGGGCTGGAGGGGGCACAGTTCGTAATCAAGAACCCCAACGCTACCTCGACCTGCGGTTGTGGTTCATCATTTACGGCATAACGAGTGCGCTTGAAAAAAACGACGGTAAATGCCGTCGTTTTTTTGTCTACTAAACCGAACTATTTGAGCATGGCTGTTTGGAAGTGTTTTGCCAAAGCCAAGTGGGACTGCATAGGTGTAATGTTCGATTTGAAGTCAGCGATTTGGGCTGGCTCTAATGGGGTTGCCGCAGGAAGCGTGACAGCTAAAGGGTTCGTCTGTCTTGAATTGATACGGAACTCATAATGTAAATGAGGTCCTGTCGCCAGTCCGGTCATGCCAACATAGCCGATCGTGTCCCCTTGGCTTATGTGCATTCCTTTGTGAATGCCTCGGGCAAATCCATTGAGGTGTCCATAGGCGGTCGAGTAGGGGCCGCGGTGCTTGATGATGATCAAATTGCCGTAACCTCCACTGCGCCCGGCAAATTCAACGACTCCGTCAGAAACGGAGCGTACCTTGGTGCCAATCGGTGCGCCAAAATCTATTCCTTTATGGGCGCGCACAGTGTTTAACACAGGGTGCATCCGCGCTCCGGAGAATCCGGAAGTGATTCTTGAAAATTCTAAAGGAGATCGGAGAAAGGCCTTTTTTAGGCTTTTGCCGTCAGCTGAATAGTAACCGCCCTTGCCATTCTTGCCTTGGTACCAGAAGGCCGTATAGGTTTGTTTGTTGTTTACAAACTCGGCTGCCAGGATTTTTCCAGAGCTTATGGGGTGGCCTTGGTGGTTCCGTGTTTCGTAGGCGATGCTAAATCGATCTCCTTTACGCAGGTCGCGATTGAAATCGACGTCACCACTGAAAATTTCTGCCATTTGGATGGCAATGGCGTCTGGTATGTCTGCTGCATCGGTTGCCGCAAAGAGAGAGCTTTGGATTTCGCCAGATTTGATAGCAGTATGCGATTCCAGCTCGAGAGCCAGATCTTTGGCAACGAATCCTGATGCATTGCGTTCAACAACAGTTACTGTGTCATTTGAATTGTGTGGAAAGTGCAGCGACAAAAGGCGGCCTTGCTCCCCTGTTTTCGCGGTAACAGCCTTGCCGGGGCGAAGCTGACGGGAAATCGCTTGGGTTCGAGGGTTGTTGCGAATGAAGTCTAATGCCTCAGGGTCAGAAATTCCTAACCGTGCCATCAGGCTGTAAATGGTGTCGGTACGCTGAATTCGCTCCTCGCGCAAATATGCATTTTTGGATTCTGTTGCCAAAACGTGGAATTCGGGAGTGGCGAGTTGCTCAAGTACGGTTTGTAATGGTGCTGGCTGGACCTCTTCCGATGGTGCGAGTGCGTATGCAGTTACCATTCCCAGTAGCGCGACTCCTCCGGTGCTCGCCAGTAGCAATTTGTGCTTGCACAACCTTTCGAAGGCGAGGCGGTAATGCGCTAGAATTCTGCTGTTAAGCTCAGCCATGGGCGTCTTCCGGGAAAAACTCCCGCAAGTCTAACAAAAAAATGATTCCGCAAGAACTGTCGGGATTCAATCTATGAGGTTATACATGCTTGAAGTTGAGGAGAGTCTTGCCCTGATTAAGAGAGGGGCGGACGAACTACTTGTAGAGACAGAGTTGGTTGAAAAGCTGAAAAACGGACGTCCTCTCCGCGTTAAGGCTGGGTTTGATCCGACTGCGCCTGATTTGCATCTGGGGCATACGGTTTTGATCAACAAACTGAAGCATTTCCAGGATCTCGGACACCATGTGATGTTCCTGATTGGCGATTTTACTGGGATGATCGGCGATCCTACCGGCAAAAATGCCACACGTCCGCCGTTATCTCGCGAACAAATCCTGGCAAATGCGCGGACCTACGAGGAGCAGGTTTTTAAGATTCTCGATCCGGAGAAAACTGAAATTTGTTTTAACTCGGCATGGTTCGAGCCGCTTGGTGCTTCCGGAATGATCCGTTTGGCAGCGTTGCACACGGTGGCTCGCATGTTAGAGCGTGATGACTTTTCCAAACGTTACCGCAGTGGGCAACCGATCGCCATACACGAATTTCTCTATCCTCTTTGTCAGGGGTACGATTCAGTGGCAATGAAAGCGGATGTAGAGCTTGGTGGCACTGATCAGAAATTTAATCTACTGGTTGGCCGTGAGTTGCAGAAGCATTATGGGCAAATGCCGCAATGTATTTTGACGATGCCCTTGTTGGAGGGGTTGGACGGCGTAAACAAGATGTCCAAATCACTGGGCAACTATGTTGGAATCAATGAGCCGCCACAGGAAGTCTTCGGCAAATTGATGTCGGTTTCCGATGATTTGATGTGGCGGTATTACGATCTGCTTTCGTTTAGAACGGTCAACGAGATTTTGCAGATCAGGGCTGAGGTCTCTGCGGGGAGGAATCCTCGCGATGCCAAGGTTTTGCTGGCACAGGAAATTGTTGCGCGTTTTCATGGGCGGAGAGCGGCCGAAGGTGCGTTGAGCGATTTTGAGGCGCGTTTTCGTCAGGGGGCGGTACCGGAAGATATTCCTGAAATCAGTCTCTCGTCAGAAGGTGATGGTTTCCCTGTCGCCAATGTGCTTAAGATGGCGGGTCTAATGGCTAGTACATCTGAGGCCTTGAGAATGGTCGGGCAGGGGGGCGTCAAGATTGATGGAACGAAAATTGAAGACAGGAGTCTAGTTCTTGCTGCCGGGGCAACCTATGTTGTACAGGTTGGAAAAAGAAAGTTTGCGCGGGTTAAAATAATTTAGCCTAATAAACAAATGGTTGTGAGTGTTGCGGTAAAAAAAGGGAAAAAAGCTGGCGAAAAGTGTTGACGCGAAATTTCTCCTCTGTATAATTCGCATCTTTCGTTGCTGCCGCAGCGAAGAAAGTGTAGAAAAATCAATGGGTTGTTGGTTTTTTGTGGGAGTTTTCTGGCTTCTGGTGGTTTTGCCAAGAGTTAGCAAAAAATCTCTATATAATGCAGCCCTTCGCTGGTGAGGCGAATAAGCAGTAGGCACTAAGGTGCTGATTTGCAAGCTCTTTAAAAATTGGACAATTGATAGGTGTGGGTTCTTGATTGAGCGTAATCCGTATA